>Ga0210377_10000893_pt1 | contig 28254 bp, 28 predicted proteins | sample PLM4_65_b1redo_FD_155480 | JGI IMG/M metagenome (GOLD analysis project Ga0210377, IMG submission 155480) | Groundwater sediment microbial communities from an aquifer in East River, Colorado, USA - PLM4_65_b1 redo | ecosystem: Environmental > Terrestrial > Soil > Riparian zone | place: USA: East...
TACTAATCAGCCGTGAGGCTTGACCATTTGTTGCCTTTGATCAGTGCGGCGTTGTGTGTGTGCCAGATATTCGATTTCTCGGTGGCCATGCCGGAGGGGTCACACCCGTTCCCATTCCGAACACGGAAGTTAAGCCCTCCAGGGCCGATGTTACTGCCCCCGCGAGGGGGTGGGAAAGTAGGACGCTGCCGGGATTTTTTTAAAAGCCCTCCCCTAACAAGGGGAGGGCTTTTGCATTTTCATGATCGCCGTCGCCGCTTTCCACGTTGATTTTGCGCCCGACGGGCGGTATGATCGCGATCGGCGGCATTCCCACCGCGAGGAGTCTTCAATGCCCGAACGCGTTCTCGTCGTGGACGACGACCCCGAGGCCCGCGATGTCCTGGTCTACGCGCTCCGGCGGCAGGGCTACGAGGTCACCGACTACGGCGATCCGCCCGCCGCCCTCGGCGCCTGCCGCGATGCCCCATTCGACGTGCTGTTCACCGATCTCAAAATGCCGACCATGGACGGGGTCGAGCTGTTCCGACAGGCCCGGGCGATCCTGCCGTCGCTGGTGGGGATCGTCGTGACCGGGCACGGCACGATCGAGTCGGCGGTGCGCGCCGTGAAAGAGGGGTTCTTCGACTACATCACCAAACCATTCCTGGTGGACGAGGTGGTCACGGCCCTGAAACGGGCGGTCGATTTCCACCGGCTGGTGCGCGAAAACCGCACGCTCAAGCGCCAACTCAAGAGCCAGTATCGGTATGACCGATTCCTGGGGCAGAGCGAGGCGATGCAGCGGGTGTTCGCGATGATCGAACGGGTGGCCGACTCCGACAGCACCGTGCTCATTCTCGGGGAGAGCGGGACCGGCAAGGAACTGGTGGCCAGGACCATCCATTTCAACGGGCCCCGCGCCGACAAGCCCCTCGTTCCGGTCAATTGCGGCGCCATCCCCGAGACGTTGCTCGAGAGCGAACTCTTCGGACACGAGCGCGGCGCGTTCACCGGGGCCCACGCCGCGCGCATCGGACGCTTCGAACTGGCGCACGGGGGCACCATCTTTCTCGATGAGATCGGGGAGATGAGCCCGACGCTGCAGGTCAAGCTGCTGCGCGTGCTGCAAGAGCGCGCCTTCGAGCGGGTGGGCGGCATGAAGACCATTCATGTGGACGTCCGGGTCATCGCCGCCACGAACAAGGATCTGGACGACGCCGTGCGCGAGGGGGCGTTTCGCGAAGACCTGTATTATCGGTTGAACGTGATTCCGATTGTCGTCCCGCCGCTGCGAGACCACGCCGAGGACATCCCGTTGCTCGTCGAGCATTTTCTCTCGGTCTTCAACGACGAGAAGCGCAAGCAGGTCGGGGGCGTCTCGCCCGAGGCCATGAAGCGGCTCATGGCGCATCACTGGCCGGGCAATGTCCGGGAGCTGGAGAACCTGATCGAGCGGCTGATCATTCTCAAGGGCGAAGGGGTGATCCTGCCCGAGGATCTGCCTGACAAAGTGATGAACTCCGCACAGGCGCCGGCGGCGCCGTCGTTCGTGTTTCCGTACGACGGGGTGGATTTCAATCGGATGGTGGATGCATTTGAGGATGATCTGATCAACCACGCGCTGCGGGTGGCGGGCGGCGTCAAGTCGCGCGCCGCCCAACTGCTTCGGCTCAACCGGACCACGCTCATCGAGAAAATGAAAAAGCGGCGCTCGACCGAGTCCGCTTGCCAGCCGACCGTCACCCCCCACGCCCGCCCCGTGTCGTCCGCGCCGAAATCGGCGTCGTAGCCGGGGTCCCGCCGCATTGCGGTGCCCTGAGGACATCCGCCCCCCGCGAGGCCGACTTGTCAGTCGCTGATCATTTGTTACACTGGTGGCGTCATGGCCACTCCTCGAAAGGCGACTCCGGTCCTGAAAATCGGTGAAGTGCCCGCGGTTCGGTTCGCGCGTTTGCTCGAAGCGGGCTTGCGCGATGAGTTGCACCGATTGCACGAGGATCTTCTCGCGGAGGAAAGCCGCTTGACGGCTCTCGAAGAAATTCGCTGGCATTCCATGCAAGATTTCGAAGCCCTTGGGGAGGGCGGGGTGACCACTGTCGAAGCCGCCCTGTACTACACGCTCTTTCACCATTTGACACAGGAGATCGATCTTCAAGGCCGACTTGTCGTCACGGCGCGGCGACGAGTCCACGACAAGCAAGTCGTGCTCACGGTCGCCGCCGAGGAGCGTCGGGCCACCGAGCGGAGCCACCGGGGAGCCGGACGACCCCAAAAGCCCGATGGGGCCTTCGATCGTGCGATTCCACACGGCCCTTGGTCGGCGATGAAGAAAGCCTCATGAACGCCGCGCGGCGGCGCGATGCTCCCGCGATCTTCCGCTCAGAGGAGTGCGCGGATCGGCCTAAGGAAGGGGCGATGTCCACGGTTCCAGGGAACCCACCGATCTGGTTCTCGCTGTCGATCTCGGCGCTTGGATTCATTCGGCGGATGGCCATCGCGTTTGGCCTGTTGGTCTTCATCCCCCTCCTTGTCTTGATCTACGTCCACATGGAAGGCGCCAATGTTTCGTTTGCGACGATCCTGTTCAGCACCGCCGTCACGTCCCTCGTCGGTTTTTACGTCGTGTGGGAGATCGTCAAGCGGATCTTGACGCTGGCGCAGGATGCGCAGCGACTCGTCCCGGCGGCCGCGACCGCCCAACAAGGCCAGCAAGATGAAGGCGGCATCCTCCAGCAGTCATTCTCTCACCTCATTCAGCAAATGCAATCGACGATGGCGGAACTCGAATCCAAGGCGGGGCTCCTCGAGGAGACCGAACAGAAACTGGGTGAGGAGACGGTGTACTCCGCTCAGGTGATCTCGTCGATCGCTGACTATGTGATCGTTACCGATTCCCATATGCGGGTCCGGAAGATCAACCCGGCGGTCCAGACGCAGCTTGGGTACGGAGTCGATGACCTCAAAGACCGGCCGGTCGAAACGGTCCTCCGCGGAACGGCCGGCGGCGAAGTCCTCATGAACCAGGAGGAGATGGCGCAGCTCATGAGGGCGGGCACGCTCTGGGGAAAGAGCGGGATGCTGCGAAGCCGCGACGGCGAGGGGATTCCCGTGCAGATGAACCTCTCGCTGGTGCGTGGCGCCGACGGGGATCTCAGCGGCATCGTGATCGTCGCGCGCGATGTCCGCGAGACGTTGCGCCTGGTGGCCGACCTGCAGCAGGCCAAGACGAACCTGGAGGAGCGGGTCCGCCAGCGGACGCAGCAGATCGAGCAGGCGATGCAGGAACGCGAACGCGCCTACCAGGAACTTACGCGCAAGGACGATCAACTCGTGCGCCAGGAGAAGATGGCCTCGCTTGGTCAACTGGCCGCCGGCGTGGCGCATGAGATCAATAATCCGGTCGGCTTCGTGAGCAGCAATCTCCAGATGCTGCAACGCTATCTCGCCGATCTCACGACATACGCGGCGCGGACCGGTTCGTTGATGGAGAAATTGCGTGGCGGTGCCAACACGGAGGTGCTCCGGCCGGAAGCGGAGGCAGTGGCCGGCTGGGTCAAGAGCGTCGAACTCGATCAGACGCTTGTCGATGCCGGCGAGTCCGTCGTCGAGTCGATCGACGGTTTAAACCGCGTGAAAAAGATCGTCTCGGCGCTGCGGGAGTTTTCTCACGCCGATCGGGACGAGCCGGCGTCGGCAGATCTGAACGAAGGGCTGGAAAGCACCATCAACATCGTCTGGAACGAGTTAAAGTACAAAATAACGCTTCACCGCGAGTACGGAGATTTGCCGAAGGTGAACTGTTATCCCCATCAATTGAATCAGGTGTTTATGAACCTGCTGGTCAATGCGGCCCATGCGATCCCGGACAAGGGGGAGGTCTGGGTCAAAACATGGGCGGATCGCGATCGTGTCTACGTCGACGTGCGAGACACGGGCGCGGGGATTCCGGAGGCGAACCTCTCGAAGATCTTCGACCCGTTCTTTACGACCAAACCGGTGGGCCAGGGAACCGGATTGGGGCTGAGCATCGTGTATGGGATCGTCGAGCGTCACGGCGGGACGATCCATGTGGAGAGTCGGGTCGGCGAGGGGACGACATTTCATCTCTCGTTTCCTCTCCAGCCTGTGCTCAAAGCGGCAGCCTAGGCGACGCGCCAACGCATGAGGGGACGATGACCGAACGCCAGACCATCTTGATCGTGGACGATGAAGCGCCGATCCGCCGGTCCCTCCAACGACTGTTCGCTCGGGAGCACTATCGCGTGCTGGAGGCGAGCGGCGGGCAGGAGGCGCTCAAGATCGCCGACACCGACGCCGTCGACCTGATCATCTCGGATTACGTCATGCCGGACGGCAACGGACTCGACCTGCTGACGACGATGAAGAAGCGGCACCCCCGTGTCGTCCGCATGATCATGACCGGAAAGGCCGACCTGCAGACCGTGATCACTGCGATCAACGAGGGGCACGTCTATCGGTTTATCCTCAAGCCCTGGGACAACGACGATCTGTGTCTGTCGGTGCGCCTTGCGCTGGAACAGGCGACGTTGCTGTCCGAGAACCGCCGGCTGGTGGGGCGCCTGCAGGAGCAGGAAGAGGTGCTGCGGGGACTGGCGAAGCGCTACCCCGGGATCACGAGCGTCGAGCGCGACGCCGAGGGGGCGATCGTGTTGGATGATCCAGATGAAGCCGCTGCTTGACACCCCGACCGTGGATCGCGGCTGCCTGCTCATCGTCGACGATGAGCGGTTCGTGCTCAACGCGCTGACGCGGCTCTTTCGCCGGGACCAGCACGACATCGTGACCGTGGAGGCGCCGACCAAGGCGCTGGACGTGCTCCGCGAGCGGCCCGTGGGGGTGATCGTCTCCGATTATCGCATGCCGGAAATGGACGGGGTGCAGTTTCTGCGGCAGGCGCGCGAGGTCGCACCCGAAGCCATCCGCATCATTTTGAGTGGATACGCCGAAATCCACGCGATTCTTTCCGCGGTGAACGATGGGGGCATCCACAAGTATCTGACAAAGCCCTGGAACGACGAGCAACTTCGGCTGGAGGTCAAGGCTGGTTTTGATCAGTACGTGCTGGCGAAAACCAACCGGCTCCTCCAAGAGACGCTCCAGTGCCGCAACGAGGAGTTGCTGGCTCTGACAAGTTCGTTGGAATCTGAGCAGGCCCGGCAGCAAGAGAACTTTCGTGCGACCATCGAAATGCTGGTCGCGGTTCCCAAGATGAAGCATCCCGATGAAGTCGTTCATACCGAACGGGTACTGGCGATCTGTCGGGCGATGGGCGAAACTCTGGGGTGGGTGCCTGAGGACATTGAATCACTTGGTTTGGCGGCTCGATTACACGACATCGGCAACCTCGGGGTGGATTCGCGGATCTTGTTGAAGGAAGACGGTCTGAGCGTGGCGGAGCGGTCCGCCGTTCAGCAGCACACGGTGTATCCCGGGAAAATCCTCCGCGGGGTGACCGGGATGGAGGAGATCGTGCGCATCCTCCACTCACATCACGAAAATTTCGATGGGTCCGGGTATCCAGACGGCTTGAAGGGGGATGCGATTCCACGTGCGTCGCAGATCCTCTATATTGCGGATGCGTATGACGCCTTGCGGCTTCAGCGACCGTACCGATTACCTCTGACGCCGGAGGAGGCGGTCGCCCTCATTACGCACGCCGCAGCTCGAAGTTTTGACCCGGCGTTAATGGAGCCGTTCCGGTCCGTGATTAGCGCCGTCGAGCCGTTGGAGCGATCCGAGCGAGTCGGCTGAAGCCGTGACGAAGATGTTCGGGGCAACCTCACGAGGTGCCGCCAGGGAGGGTCAACCGTGTTGGTGTTGACGAGACGAGTTGAGGAAGGCATCGTGATCGGCGATGACGTGCGGGTGCGGGTGCTCGAAATCAAAGGTCACCAGGTCAAGCTCGGGATCGACGCGCCTCGAACGATCGGGGTGTATCGCGAGGAAATCTATCGCCGGATCCAGGAGGAAAACCGCCAGGCGGCTCGTGTTCCGGAGCATCCGGGCATGCTGTCGTCGTTGTGGCGGGAATGGCGGAGTCGAGGATTGGGAGAGAGGAAAAAGCCGTGAAGATCGCGACGACCCGTTTTGGTGTCTTGGAGGTACCCGAACAGGCTCTCATTACGCTTCCGTGCGGCCTCATCGGGCTCGGCCACGTGACCCGTCTGGTGAGCGTCGACCACGAGGACGCCGGGTGGTTTCGGTGGTGGCAGGCAGTTGACCATCCTGAAACGGCGTTCGTGACCATCGATCCGTCCCGCTTGGTGGCGGCCTACGCGTTGGAGGGCGTCGACGACGACCTCCGCGCACTCGGTGCTGGGGACGCGTCGTCGCGGATGGTGGTCTCTCTGGTCAGTCTTCCGCACAGGACCATCGAGGGGGCCACCGTGAACCTGCTCGCGCCCATCGTCGTCAATCGGGCCACCGGCCAGGGGCGCCAGGTCGTCCTGCCGGAGGGACGTTATTCGGTCGCTCACCCGCTCGGGACGGTCTCGGGGATGCGCGCGCTCGAGATGGCGGCGTGAACGACCGTCGGCATGCGTCCCCGCCGGGGCGAAACCTCCCTGTCTGGTGGGAGCCCGGCACCCCGAGCGATACCTGCGCCCGACCGAGCGAGCGAACGGTGCTCCTGCTGTACGGGGAGGCGCTGGCCGCGCTGCGCCGGGCGCGCCGGCTCGGGGACCCACGCGCCGACCTGAGCCGCGCCCTGTCAATTCTGACCGAACTGGCCGCGTCGTTGGCCGAACGGGAGGATCGCGAGGCGGTCCTCAATCTGGTGTCGCTCTACCACTATATGATTCATCGCCTGATGGAGGCGGTTGAATGCGGGAATCCGGTCCCGATCATTGAGGTCGAACGGCTGTTGCAAACCCTCTGGGAAGGTTGGGTTCAGGTGATTCAATCCGATGTCGGCGGCGGGTTTCCCGACTCGCTGGAGGAACACGACAGCCCCGCCTCGTCCCCCCCGTCGCTTCTGTCCGCATCGTAACCCGCCTCACCCTCTCTGCGGCCTCCCGTGTCTCGCTTCACGCCCATTCGTTGACTTTTCATTGCCGATCACTATACTAGGGGGCTACGTTTATGACGGCGACAGTGGCCCTTTCCATCAAAAAGCGAGTTGGCGAGATCCTGGAACAGGCTCTCGACCGGGCCCGTGCGTCCGGCGACCTCCGTGGAGGGACCGCGCCGGTCTGGATGGAGACGCCCAAGCGCGGCGGGTTCGGCGACTATGCGACCGCCGTGGCCATGACGCTGGCGCCCGCGGAGAAGCGGCCGCCGCGACAGGTCGCGGACATTCTGGTCCGGCATCTCCCGCCGTCCGATCTCGTCGAGCGGATCGACATCGCCGGTCCCGGCTATCTCAACGTGACCGTGCGCCGCGAGGCCTGGTGGGGCGTCGTGGCGGAGGTGCTGGAGGCCGGCCCCTCGTACGGTCGCGCACCCGCGTCGGGGCGTTCGGTGCAGGTGGAATTCGTGAGCGCCAACCCCACGGGCCCGCTGCACGTCGGGCACGGCCGCCTCGCTGCCGTCGGTCTGGCCTTGGCGAACTTGCGGGCCGCTGCGGGGGATCGCGTCGAGCGCGAGTACTACATCAACGACGCCGGCCGCCAGATGCGGCTGATGGGGGAGTCGGTGTGGGCGCGGTACTGCACGCGGCTGGGCCGTGACACGCCCGTGCCCGAGGACGGCTATCAGGGGGAGTACGTGGAGGAAATCGCGCGCGCGGCGGTCGAGCACGCCGGCGACCGCTATCTCAACCAGCCGCGGGAGACGGCGGTGGCCGAACTGACCGAGTTGGCGTATGGGCGGCTTCTTGACGAGATCCGGTCTGATCTGGCGCTCTACGGCGTCGAGTTCGACGCGTGGACCAGCGAGCGCGAACTCTTCCAATCCGGCGCGGTCGAGCGGGTGATCGAGACGTTGCGCGCGCAGGGCTATATCTTCGAGGCGGATGGCGCGCTGTGGTTTCAGTCCTCGGCGCTGGGCGACGAGAAGGACCGCGTTATTCGAAAGCAGGACGGGGAGTGGACCTATCTCGCGTCGGACCTCGCGTACCACCACAAGAAACTGACCTCGGGATTCGACGTGGTGGTCGATCTCTGGGGAGCCGACCACCACGGTTACGTCGGGCGGATCCGGGCGCTCGTTCGGGCGCTGGGGTATCCGGACGAGCGGCTTCGCGTCGAGATCGGCCAGTTGGTCACGGTGGTGCGCAAGGGCAAGCCGGTGCCCATGTCGAAGCGGACCGGCACGTTCATCGCCCTGCGCGACGTAATCGAAGAGGTGGGGCGCGATGCCGCGCTGTTGACGTTTCAGATGCGCCGTCTGGACAGCCCGATGGAGTTCGATCTCGAACTCGCCAAGGAGCAGTCGTCCGAGAACCCCGTCTACTACATTCAATACGCCCACGCGCGGACGGCGGGCGTCCTGCGAACGGCGGAGGAGCAGGGGCTCCGCTGGCGTCCCATCGTGGAGCGCGACCTCTCGGGACTGCTCCTGCCGGAGGAGTTGGGGGTGCTCAAGACCTTGGCGGCGTATCCCGACGTTATTCAGGAGGCGGCGCTCGCGTTCGAGCCCCACCGGCTGGCCTACTTCCTCCAGGAGTTCGCCGGACAGTTCCACGCCTACTATTACAAGCACCGCATCATCACCGACGATCGCAGTGTGACCGGGGCGCGACTCGCCCTGGTCGCGGCGGTGGGGATGGTGCTCCGCAACGCGCTCTTGATCTTGGGCGTCTCCGCCCCGGAACGGATGTAATGACCTTCGAGTTGCGGGCAACCGATCCGCTCGGCGGAGCGCGCCGGGGCCGTGTGACGACTCCCCACGGTGCCGTGGAGACGCCGGCGTTCATGCCCGTCGGCACCCAGGCTACGGTGAAGACGATGACGCCGGACGATCTGGAGGGGCTTGGGGCGCAGATGATCCTCGCCAACGCCTACCACCTCTATCTCCGCCCGGGGCACCGGCTCATCGCCGATCGGGGCGGGCTGCACCGCTTCATGGGCTGGGATCAGCCGATCCTCACCGACAGCGGCGGCTTTCAGGTGTATAGCCTGGCGGCGCTGCGCCGAGTCACCGATGACGGTGCGTATTTCCAATCGCATCTGGACGGGTCGGTCCACCTGATGACTCCCAAACTGTCCATCGAGATCCAGGACGCGCTGGGGGCTGACGTGGTGATGGCGTTCGATGAATGCGTCGCTCACGACGCGACCCGCGAGGAGGCGGAGCGCGCCATGCGCCGAACCGTTCGGTGGGCACGGCGCTGCCGGGAGGCCCCGCGCGCGACCCCGTCGGCGCTCTTCGGCATCGTGCAGGGTGGCATGTTCCCCGACCTGCGGGAGGAAGCCGCGCGCGAGACGGTGGCCCTGGAGTTCGACGGCTACGCGATCGGCGGGCTGTCGGTCGGCGAATCCAAGGACGATATGGCGCGCGTGATCGAGCAGGTCGCGCCGATGCTGCCGGCCACGCGGGCGCGCTACCTGATGGGGGTGGGAACGCCCGAGGACTTGATCGAGGGGGTGGCGCGCGGTATCGATCTCTTCGATTGCGTCATGCCGACACGGCATGCGAGGACCGGGTGGCTGTTCACGAGCGGCGGCCGGGTCGTCATCAAACACGCCGAGTACGCGACCGACGACCGACCCCTCGATCCGGCGTGCGGGTGCTACACGTGCCGGCGCTTCTCACGCGCGTACCTGCGGCACCTGTTCGTGTCCAAGGAAGCCCTGGCGTCCCGCTTGAACACCATCCACAATGTGTCGTTCTATCTGACGCTCATGGCCGATATGCGGTGCGCCATCGACGAAGGGCGGTTCGAGTCATTTCGCGCGGCGCGGCTGGCCGCCTACCAGGAGGTGGTGGAGTGAAGGCGTCCAACGGAATGCGACTCGTCGGATCGGGGATCATCGCGGTGTGGGCGTTCCTCGCCCCGCGTTCGTGGGCTTGGGCTCAGGATGCGCCGGGCGCGCAGCCGGCCGGGCCGCTCGGACCGCTCAGCGGTTTTGTCCCGTTCCTGCTGATTTTTGTCCTGTTTTATCTCCTGTTGATTCTGCCGCAGCAGCGCCGACAGAAAAAGCACCGTGCGATGCTCGAGGCGTTGAAGAAGAACGATAAGGTGGCGACGACGGGGGGCATTCACGGCACCGTGATGAGTCTGTCCAAGGACGTGGTGACCCTTGAGATTGCCCCGAACATCCGCATCAAGATCCGTCGCGACGCGATCGCCGATCTGCGCACCGGCGACGACGAGGAGTCGAAATGAAACGAGGGGTCAAAGGCCGGTTCGTGCTGATTGCGGTTACCGTGTTCCTGTCGGTCCTGTTCTTTGTACCGTCGACGCCGTGGTTCGGGTCTCTGCCGGGGTGGTGGCAACGGTATCTGCCACACAAAGGGATCACGCTCGGGCTTGATCTGCAGGGCGGCATGCACCTGGTCATGGAGGTGGACGTCGATAAAGCCGTCGACAACACCGTCGAGCGCCTCGCGCAGGATCTCGGCGATCGGCTGAAGGACCAACAGCTCGCCGCGACGGTCACGCGCGAGGGGATCACGCTCGCGGTCGCGCTGAAGGACCTCAAGGATCGTGAGAAGGTCTCCACCCTGGTCGACGAGCATTTCGGCACGCTGTCGAGCACGGACCTGCGCGATCAGACGCTGATCTTCTCGCTGCGAAGCGGGGAGGTCGAGCGCGTGCAGAAGGCGGCGGTCTCCCAGGCGCTGGAGACGATTCGGAACCGCATCGACCAGTTCGGGGTGACCGAGCCCTTGATCCAGCAGCAGGGCGCGCGGCAGATCCTCATCCAGTTGCCGGGGGAAAAGAATCCCCAGCGCGCGTTGAACCTGATCGGCCGAACCGCCCTGCTGGAGTTCAAGCTGCTCGACGAAGAGAGCCCGTTCGCGAGGGAGTTGCCGGAGCGCATTCCGCCGAGCCAGGAGGCGGCGCTGCTGGCCGAGTGGCGGCCGAAGATCCCGCAGGGCGATGAGATCCTGTTCGAGCGCGTCGAGGCGGAGGGAGGCGCGGTGAGCAAGCGGCCCTTCCTGGTCAAGCAGCGCGCCGCGATGACCGGCGAGTCGCTGCAGGATGCGTTGGTGGCGATCGGCGATTTCAACGAGCCGTACGTCTCCATCACGTTCGACGGGGCGGGCGCGAAGCAGTTCGAGCGGCTGACCGCCGAGCACGTGAAGAAGCGGTTGGCGATCGTCCTTGACGGGTCGGTCTACTCTGCGCCGGTTATTCAGGAGCGGATCGCCGGAGGGCGCGCACAGGTTTCCGGCAGCTTCTCGATGGAGGAGGCGAACGACCTCGCGATTGTGCTCCGCGCGGGGTCGCTGCCGGCACCGGTCAACGTGATCCAGAACGTCACCGTCGGGCCCTCGCTGGGGCAGGACTCGATCGACGCCGGGATCCGCGCGGCGTGGATCGGCACCGCGCTGGTCGTCCTGTTCATGGCGTTCTATTATCGTCTGGCGGGGGTCATCGCGGACGTGGCCTTGGTGCTCAACGTGGTCCTGCTGATCGGCGCGCTCGCCGCGCTGAACGCCACGCTCACCCTGCCCGGCATCGCGGGCATCATCCTCACGATCGGGATGTCGGTGGACTCCAACGTCTTGATCTTCGAGCGCATCCGCGAGGAATTGCGGCTCGGCAAGCCGGTCCGCCTGGCGGTGAACGGCGGGTACGACAAGGCGTTCCTGACCATCGTCGATTCGCACGTCACCACGTTAATCACGGCGCTCGTGCTCTTCCTATTCGGGACCGGTCCGATCAAGGGTTTCGCCGTGACGCTCAGCCTGGGCGTCACGATCAACCTGTTCACGGCGCTGGTTGGCACCAAGGTGGTGTTCGACCTCATGCACGCGCGGGCCAAAGCGGTCCGGTTGAGCATCTGAGGTCGCTTCGAACGCTCTGAGGGGGAACGACATGTTCGAATTGCTCGGCAAAACCAACATCGATTTTATTGGCAAGCGCCATTACGCCTTCGTGCTCTCGGGTGCGCTGGCGCTCCTGGGGGTGATCACCGTCATTCAAATCGCGCGCGGACGCGCGAACACGGGGATCGATTTCGCGGGCGGGACCGCGGTGCAGCTTCAGTTCGAGCAACCGGTCCATCTCGACGAGGCGCGCGCCCTGCTCGAACGCGAGGGGTTCCCGGCCGCGGAGTTGCAGCAGTTCACCGGCGGCAACAAGCTCCTGGTGCGCGTCAAGAAGCACACGACGATTCAGGAGAAGACGGCCGATCGGCTGGTCGAGGTGTTTCGCAAGGGATTCACCTCGAACTCGTTCGTCATCGACAGCACGACCGAGATCGGGCCGACGGTGGGGGCGAAGCTCCAGCGCGATGCCGTGAAGGCGATCACCATTGCGATGATCGGCATCGTCCTGTACATCGCGTTCAGGTTTGAGTTCCGGTTCGGGGTGGCGGCGGCGGTCGCCACGTTTCATGACGTCCTGGCGGTGCTGGGGATCACGTGGCTGATGGGTAAAGAGATCAATCTCCTGATCGTCACCGCGCTCCTCACGCTCGCGGGATATTCCTTGACGGACACGGTCGTGGTGTTCGATCGGATCCGCGAAAATCTGCGGACCCGTCGACGCGACGACTTGGCGCAGGTCATCAACCAGGGCATCAACCAGGTGCTCTCCCGCACGATCGTGGTGTCGCTCACCGTCTTTTTGGTGCTCGTGGCCCTCTTTTTCTTCGGGGGCGAGGTGTTGCACGATTTTTCCTTCGCGCTGCTCCTCGGCGTGGTGATCGGCACGTACTCGTCGATCTTCGTCGCCAGCCCGCTCTTGCTGCTGTGGCCCGGCGCCAAGGGCAAGCTCCTCAAGCGGACGGCCTGATCCGGCTGCACGGCGCGCCCGCGGTCCCGCGCAGGGCATGTTTTGACAACATTTGCAGCTTTTCAGTATAATGCCCCACCTTGCCACCTCGGGATTTGCAAGACGCGTCGGCCCGGGCCCCTCACCACCCATCCCGCGAGAGCCTATCTTTGTTAGGTCGTATCCCGCTAGGAGTGTGCGGGGTACTGGCGCTGGCGGCGTGCGCGTCCCGTCCACCCGTGTTCGAACCGCTTCCCGTGACGTCCGCTGCAAACGGACACGATGTCGTGGTGCAGGTGCGGCCGCTCGACACCCGGATGGGGAGCGAGGATCGCGGCCGGTACGGCGTCGATCTCGGCGCGTATTATTCGGCATTTCTTGTCAGCGTTGACAACCGGGTGTCCCAGGCCTTGATGGTCGATCTCTCGTCCTCGACGCTCCGGGAGGCCTCGGGCCGGGTGCTCGCGGTGCTGACCGACGAGGAGGTCGTGCGCCGTTACCGGAGCGGGGGAGGCCACGAGGGAATCGAGGTCGTGTCCAAAGCCCCCTCCGTGGTCAAGCAGGAGATGGAGCGGATCCGAGCCTCGCGCGCGGTCCCCGCGACGCTGCCCTCCGGTGGCCGGGCCGAGGGTGTGTTGCTCTTCAGCCCGGTGGGGAGTGCGTGCGGCGAAGCGGTGCTGACCGTGAAAGGGATCGAGGTGGTCGAGGATGCGAGGCGGCTGGAGTTTCAGTTCCCGCTGACGGCCTGCGCGGCGACGCCGAACGCCGCCGCGCCATAACGGGTCAGCGCCGGGCGAGCGAGGGATCGCCCTTTTGTTTGTTTTCCAAGATCGTGTGATCGACGATCGAACCGCAGTTGACGCACTTCCACGCGTAGAAGGTGAGGAAGAAGTCGGACAGGCGCTCGCTGAACATCATGCCGCTGCACTTGGGACAGGTCATGGGCGACTCCTTTGGGGGTGAGGTTCACGTTGCATCGGGGGAAGGCAGCAAGGTCTATGCCATGTTCAGCCGATCATGAGGTTGCTCAATTCCGGCCGGATTGCCGGAAATGGGGCCGATCTCCTCGCTCATGACGTTGGAAACGTGACGGATGGTGTCAAAAATTGACCGCCCAGGGTAAGCCGCACCAGTCCCCGCTGACGCGGAGCGAGGCCTCCTCGATCCGGTCGTGGCCCTTGGACGAGCGGCCGCGCGAGCGGTTGGTGGAGCGAGGGGCGGGCGGCCTGTCGGACGCCCAGTTGGTCGCCATCCTGTTGCGAAGCGGACGTCGACGACAGACCGCGCTCGACCTGGCGTGTGTGTTGCTGACCGAGTTCGGCGGATTGCGGGGGGTGGCGGAGGCGAGTGTGGCGCAATTATGCCGCGTGGGGGGCGTCGGACCCGCCAAGGCGGCGCAGCTCAAGGCGGCGCAGGAGATCGGCCGCCGCGTTGCCTCGGTGCCGCTGGGGATGGGGACGCGCATCGAGTCCAGCGGCGAGGTCTTCGCGCATTTCGGGCCGCTACTGAAGGGACGCAAACGAGAGGTGTTCGTCGGCCTCTACCTCGACGGGAAACATCGGGTGGCGCTGGAGCAGACGATCTCCGAGGGCAGCCTGACCGCGAGCCTGGTGCATCCCCGCGAAGCATTTGTGCCGGCCCTGCAGGTGTCGGCCGCCGCCGTGATCTTCCTCCATAATCACCCCAGCGGGGACGAGACGCCGAGCCGCGAGGACCGGGAGCTGACGAGCCGCCTGGCGGCGTGCGGGCGCCTCCTGGGGATCCCGGTCCTCGATCATCTGGTCATCGGGTCGGAGCGGTATTTCAGCTTTGCCGATCACCGGCTGCTGGACGAAACGCCGTGAACGACCGCCGCGTGTCCGAGCGCCGCCAGGGGCCGCGCCGCCGGATGGAGCGTCGCCTCCGGCGGCGGCGCAGCGGAATCGAACGACGCGTCGTGTCGCAGGTGACCCTGCCCGACGATCGGCGACGGGTGACTCGGCGTGGTGCCGATCGCCGAGTGACGGATCGGCGCGCGCCCGCGGGCGACGCCGAAGGAAGGAGAGTCTCACCGTGAAGAAACGGACGCCCCGCCGCGGGCGCGGGACGACGACCGCTTCGCCGGGTCGCGGAGCCCGCCGCGTGGCTCCGGCGCCAAAGCGGCGCGCCGAACCGGCCGCCGCGAGCCGTGCGCTGCAGGATGAGTTGAAGGCGCTGCGGGAGGAGGTCGAACGGACGGCCGCCAACGTCAAAGAGGCGATCCAGAAGATCGAGCGCCTGACGATTGCCGTAGCCGACCTGCAGGACGACGTCGCGGACCTCCAGGCCTCGTTCGGCGAGGGGGAAGTGGACTACGGCCCGGTTGACGAAGAGAGTTCGGAAATGGGGGAAGGACATGCGTGACCGGGTTGCCGTCCCTCTGCGGCGGCCCGCGGTCGCGGTCGGCGTGGATCTGGGCGGCACCGGTATCCGCTACGCGCGGGTGACGGCCGACGGGCGGCTCATCGGCCGACCCGTGGCGGTGCCCGTGACCGATCGCCGCCGCCCGGCGGTGGTGGCCCAACTGCGTGCCGTAGTGGCCGACGCCTGCGCCGGTTCCGGCGCGGTGTCGGCGGTCGGGGTCGGGGTTCCCGGTTTTATCCGACGCGACCGCGGCGTCGTCGTGCGCTCGCCGAACTTTCCGGACTGGCGCGACGTGCCGCTCCGCCGGCTGTTGCAGCGCGGTGTGGCCATGCCGCTGATTCTGGAAAATGATGCCAACGCGGCGGCGTTGGGCGAGGCCTGGATCGGGGCGGGGCGCGACGAGCGAGGGCTTGTGGTGATGGTGACGCTTGGGACCGGCGTGGGGGGAGGATTGGTGCTGGACGGCGCGCTCCTCTCCGGTCGGGACGGGATGGCGGGCGAGATCGGCCACCAGACGGTGGATCCGAACGGTCCGCGGTGCGGCTGCGGGAACCATGGGTGCCTTGAGGCCTACGCCTCCGTGACGGGACTCGTCGCGAATTACCGCCGGAGTGCGGGCCGCGACGGGGAGGACCTCTCGGGGGAGGAGCTTGCGCGGCGGGCGCGGCAGGGCGATTTGCGGGCGCGACAGGCGTTCGCCGACATGGGATGGGCGCTCGGCATCACGTTGGCCAATCTGATCAACCTGCTCAATCCCGGCCGCATTGTGCTGGGAGGCGGGCTGAGCGGCGCGTGGCGTCTGTTCATCGGCCGCGTGACGCAGGAGATCGACCGGCGCGCCATCCGGCCCGCCGCGCGCGGCGTGTCCATCCGGCGCGCGATGCTCGGCTCCTCCGCGGGGATGATCGGCGCCGCCCGCGCGGCGTGGTGCGCCGCGCTCCCGCGGGTCCAGGCAGCCAAGGGCGGGGGCCGGACGACCTCGCGCGCCGCGGGTTGAAAGGGCCTAGCGAGCGCATACCCGGCAGTGTGTTGCGGGGTATGCGAGCGTATGTAAACAGTCCGTCGGCACCCTTCGAAGACTCCCTCAGCTTGCTGCCGGGAGCTTCAAGTCGGTTCGCGGGTTGCCAGGGTGTCGGCATGTCCGCTGACCGGTGTGGCCGTTGGGCCGCCGTCGCCGCGGCCGTCGCGTCGATTCTGCTGTTGGGGATCGGGGCCGCGACGAGCTGGGCGGTCGAGGGCTCCGCGATCGTCGCGCTCGATGTGAGGGGGGCCCAGAGCATCGAGACCGCAACGATCGTGAGCCGAAGCGGGTTGGTCGTCGGCGCGCCTGCGGATCCCGCCGCGGTGCGCGAGGCGGTCAAGGCGGTCTACCGCATGGGATACTTCGACGACGTCTCGATCGAGCAGGAACCGATCGCGGGCGGGGTGCGGGTCACGATCGTCGTGGTGGAGCGGCCCGTGCTCGGCGAGGTGCGCTACGAAGGGTACGACGGTGTGGGTCTGGACAAACTCAAAGAGCAGGTGACCCTCGCCGAAAAGACCTTCGTCGACCTGCGCGCCGTCGGCGCCGCGGCCGCCAAACTCCAACAGTATTATCTCAGCGAGGGGTACGCCAACGCGCGGGTGATTCCGGTGACGAAGGCCACGGGGCCGGGGACGGTGTCGGTGACCTTTCTGATCGAGGAAGGCGACCGATCGAAGATCCGCGAGATGGCATTCGAGGGCAACCGGCAGGTGCGGTCGAAGCGGTTGCAGAAGGCGATCTCCACCAAGCGGTACTTCTGGCTGACCTCGTGGTTTTCCAACGCCGGCATCTATAAACAGGACGAGTTGGACCAGGACGTGGAGCGCCTGCGCGACTTCTACCTCAACGAAGGCTACGTCCAGGTCCAGGTGGGGGCGCCTCGAGTGCAGCCGATCCCCGATCGCAAGGGGTTTAAGGTGGTCTTCCCGATCGTCGAGGGCGAGCGTTACACGGTGGAGCAGATCCGCCTCACGGGGCACTCGATCTTCGACGACGCCGAGTTGAGCCGGGGGCTGGTCCTGCGCGAAGGCGAGATCTTCCGCCGCAACCTGCTCCGGCAGGACATCACCACGCTGACCGACCGGTACGGTGAACGCGGCTATGCGTTCGTCGACATTCGTCCCCAGTTCGTTCCGCACCCGGACACGCGGCGGATCGACCTGACGTACGAGATCCGCGAGGGCCGCCCGGTGACGGTGCGGGAGATCCGGATCGAGGGGAACGAGAAGACGTATGACACGGTGATCCGCCGCGAGTTGCGGGTCGCCGAGCGGGAACTGGTCGACACCAAGGCGTTGAAGCGGAGCTTCCAGCGGATCAACAACCTCAATTTCTTCGAGAACGTCGAGATTCTCCCCAATCCGATCGGCGACGATCAGATGGACATCCTGGTCCGGGTCAAGGAGAAGCCCACCGGGACCTTCAGCGTCGGCGGAGGCTACAGCTCGGTCGACGGCCCGGTGTTTCAAAGCGACATCACGCAGGGGAACCTCTTTGGGCGGGGCCAGCTCCTGCGCGCGCGCGTCGAGAAAAGTACCAAACGCACGACGAATTACTCGCTGACGTTTCGGGAACCCTATCTTCTGGGGTATCCCGTCGCCGGCACGGTGGACGCGTTCTCCCAGGAGCGCAAGTATTCCACGTACCAAGACAGCCGCGCCGGCGGCACGTTCAGCCTGAACAAGTCGTTCGGGGAATACATGTCGGCGGGTCTCTCGTACACGCGGGAAGCCACCAAGATCTTCAACATCAAGACGACGATCGATCCGGTCACGGGCCTGGTGACGCCCGCGGCGCCGGCAGCCGTCGTCACGGCGGCCGCGCGGGGGAAGGTGACGACGAGCAGCGTCGGCCTGACGGTGGCGCGCGACACCCGGGACTTCTGGTTCGAGCCCAAGGAGGGCCAGCGGCATTCCCTCTCCCTCGAATACGCGGGAGGCATTCTTGGCGGGGATAACCGCTTTTACCGGGTCGTGAGCGATCACAGCGTCTTCGTCCCCGTGGTCTGGAGCACGGTCTTTTCCCTCCACCTGCGTCTCGGTTACCTCGGCGGCCGCGAAGTGCCGTTGAGCGAGCGCTTCATCGTCGGAGGGATCAACACGGTCCGCGGGTTCGATTATGGCCGGGCCGGGCCGGTCGATCCCGTGACGGGGGAGATCGTCGGGGCTAACAAGGAGGCCATTCTCAACGCCGAGTATGTGTTTCCGATGGTCAGCGAGGCGAAGCTGAAGGGCGTGCTGTTCTTCGACGCGGGGCGGGGGTTCAACGACACGGAGCGCGTGCGGATCGGGGATCTCCGCTACAGCGCGGGGTTCGGGATCCGGATGTTGCTCCCGATCGGGCCCATTCGCCTCGAATGGGGGTATAATCTCGATCCGCAACCGGGTGAAAAGAGCGGGTTCTTCCCCGAGTTCACGATCGGGTCGGTGTTTTAACCAGGAGGGTGGCGGTGAGACGAACGCGGATGGGACGCGGCGCGGCGATCGGGCGGTGGATCATGGTCGGCATCTTCGTGGGGATCCTGGGTGTTCCCGCCTGGGGCGAAACCGCCGATGGTCTCAAGGTCGGCTACGTCGACGCGCTGAAGGTCTTCGATCAGTCGAAGATCGGCAAGAAGGCCAAGGGGCTCCTGGAGGAGTTCGTCAAGAGCCGCCAGAAGATCATCGACCTCGAAGAGGCCGAGATCAAGGAGTTGGAAGAGACCCTGACCAAACAGGAGAGCGTGTTGAGCCCGGAGGCCAAGAAGGCCAAGCAGGAGGACTTGCAGAAGAAATTCCTGGCCTACCAGAAACGGGCGACCGACCTGAATCGCGAGATTCAGGACAAGAAGACCGAGGTGCTCAACGACTTCCACCAACAACTGCAGACCGTGGTCAAGCGGGTGGCCGAGCGCGAGGGGTACGCCCTGGTATTCGACAAGGGATCGGGCACGCCGGCCGAGATGGGCAGCCTGCTCTATGCCAAGGACTCGCTGGCCATCACGGAGAAGGTGCTGGCCGAACTGGACAAGGAGTTGAAATAGGGGCGATCACAAGGATCGCCCCTGCGGAGCGTTGAGGAACGGTGAGTCAAGCTAACGCGTCATTTCAACGGCCCCGCCCCGCGACCCTCGCCGCCCTCGCCGCGCACGTCGGGGGCGCGCTGGTGGGGAACGACGCGCCGGTGACCGGCGTCGCCGGGATCCGCGAGGCGGAGCCCGGTCACGTCACGTTTCTGGCGAATTCGCGCTACCTGGCCGACCTGGCGCGCACGCGCGCCTCGGCGGTCGTGATCGCGAAGGCCCACGCCTCGTCGGGCATCGCGCGGATTGAGGTGGACGATCCCTACCACGCGTTCAGCCGGATCGTCCGCTGGTTTCACGAGCGCCCGTACGAACCGGGCGGGATCAGCTCGCTCGCGTCGCTCGCCGCCGACGCGGTCGTCGGGCGGGACCCGACGATCGGGCCGTTCGTGAGCGTGGGCTGCCGCGCGCGGCTGGGCGACCGCGTCACGCTGCTCGCCGGCGTGGCGATCGGCGACGACGTGACGATCGGCGACGACACGCTGGTGTATCCCAACGTGACGATCCGGGAGGGGTCGTCGATCGGCCGCCGGGTCATCCTCCACAGCGGGGTGGTGATCGGGAGCGACGGGTTCGGCTTCGCGACCCACAACGGCCGCCACGAGAAGATCCTGCAGGTGGGCCGCGTTCTTATCGAGGACGACGTGGAACTGGGCGCGAACGTGTGCGTCGATCGCGCGGCGCTGGGCGTCACGTGGATCAAGCGGGGGACGAAGGTCGACAACCTCGTCCAGATCGCGCACAATGTCGTGATCGGCGAGGATTCCCTGATCGTCGCCCAGGCGGGCATCTCGGGGAGTAGCGAGCTGGGGCGGGGGGTGGTGCTCGCCGGCCAGGTCGGCGTGGTGGGGCACCTGACGATCGGGGACGGCACGATGGTCGGCGCGCAGTCCGGCGTGGCGGCCGACCTGCCTGCGGGCCAGGTGGTCTCCGGCAGCCCCGCGATCCCCCACACGACGTGGCTGCGCGTCCAGGCCGCGCTGCCGATGGTGCCGGAGATGCGAAAAACCATCAAGCGCTTGGAGGCGCGGGTGGCGGAGCTGGAGAAGCGGATGGAAGGGAAATACAAAGAGGAACGCGATGCTTGACGCCGACGCCATCATGAAGATTCTTCCCCATCGGTATCCGTTTCTGCTCGTGGATCGCGTCCTGTCCGTCGAGGAGGGGCGCGCGGTCGCGATCAAGAACGTCACGATCAACGAGCCGTTCTTTCAGGGCCATTTCCCCGGTCAGCCGATCATGCCTGGCGTGCTGGTCCTCGAAGCGCTGGCCCAGGTCGGCGGGATCCTTGCGTTTCAGGCGACGAAGAAGGCCGAGGATCATCTCGTGATCTTCGTCGGCATCGATCGCGCCAAGTTCCGCAAGCCGGTCGTCCCCGGCGATCAACTCCGACTGGAGGTCACGCTCCTCCATGAGCGCCATCCCTACTGGCGCCTGCGGGGCGAGGCCTACGTCGACGACGCCCTGGTCTGCGAAATGGAGTTCAAGGCCATGCTCTCGCCGCGGGGGGCCCGATGAGCCGCGCGGAGCCGCTGCGCCACCCGACGGCGATCATCCACCCCGGCGCGCGCCTGGCCGCCGACGTCGCGGTTGGGCCGTACGCGGTGATCGGCGAGCACGTGCGGATCGGTGCGGGCACGACGATCGGTGCGCACGTGGTGATCGAGGGCTGGACCGAGATCGGGGAGGCGTGCGCGTTCTCGCACTTCGTGTCGGCGGGGACGCCGCCGCAGGACCTCAAGTTCAGCGGGGAGGAAACCCGCCTGATCATCGGCAACCACAACACCTTTCGTGAATTCGTCACGCTCAACCGGGGCACGCACCACGGCGGGGGCGTCACCCGCATCGGCGACCACAACTTCTTCATGGCGTATGTCCACGTCGCACACGACTGCCTGATCGGTCACCACGTGATCATGGCCAACGCCGCGACTCTGGCCGGACACATCGAGATCGGCGATCACGCCGTGCTGGGCGGGCTGACCGGCGTGCACCAGTTCGTCCGAATCGGCGCGTACGCGATGATCGGCGGATGCTCGGCGGTCGCGCAGGACGTGCCGCCGTTCGTATCGGCGGTCGGTAATCGGGCCAAGCTCTACGGGCTCAATCTGGTCGGCCTCAAGCGCAACGGCTTCAGCGACGAGCGCCTCGCGGCGCTCAAGCGCGCCTACCGGCTGCTGTTCCAGTCCCACCTCCCGATCAAGGAAGGCGTCAAGCGGACGCGGGAGGAACTGTCGGGCCAGGCGGACGTCGAGGCGCTCGTCGGATTCGTCGAAGTGTCGGAGCGGGGTATCAGCCGCTAGCGCGCGGCCGCGGTCACCATGAAGAGACTCGGTCTCATCGCCGGCAACGGCCGGTTCCCCCTGCTCTTCGCCGACGCGGCGCGACAGGCGGGGTACCGCGTCACGGCGGTCGCCCACCGCGGCGAGACGCCCGAGGCGCTGCAAGACCGCGTGGACGAGCTGCACTGGATCAAGGTCGGCCAGATCGGGCATCTCATCAAGCATTTCAAGGCCGCGGGCGTGGAGACGGTCGTGATGGCGGGCGGGATCAAAAAGACGCGGATGTTCACGGAGTATCGCCCCGACCTGCGCGCGCTCAAAGTGCTGGCGAAGGTCCGTCACTTCAAGGACGACGTCCTCCTGCGTGCCCTCGCCGACGAATTGGAATCCGAGGGGATCGCCGTCCGCGACGCGACGCAGTACTTGCCGAGCCTGATCGCCGAGGCCGGCGTGCTGACCACGCGCCCGTCGGCCGAGCAGTGGGAAGACATCCGCTTCGGCGCCGTGATGGTCAAGGCCGTCGGACGGTTGGAAATCGGCCAGTGCGTCGTGGTGAAGAATCGGATGGTGCTGGCGGTGGAGGCGATCGAGGGCACCGACGAGGCGATCCGTCGCGGCGGGCGGCTCGCCCACGGCGGCGCGGTGGTCGTCAAGATGTCCAAACCGCAGCAGGATTTGCGCTTCGACATCCCTGCGGTGGGGCCGACGACGATCGCGTCGATGCAGGAGGTGGGCGCGGCGGTCCTGGCGGTCGAGGCCGGCAAGACCCTGATGCTCGACAAGGCGGAGCTGCTGGAGGCGGCGCGGAAGGCGAAGATCGCGGTCGTCGGGATCGCCGGACGCGAAGCAACTATCCAGCGTCACGCTAGAGAGGAAGACCATGAGTAGCGCGAAGCCACGATCCAGCGTCACGGGAGACCGGATCAAGGTCGGCGTCATCGGGGTCGGCTACCTCGGACGGCATCACGCGAGGCTCTACGCCGAGTTGCCGGGGGCGACGCTGGTGGGCGTAGCCGACGTCGACGCAGGGCGACTGGCCGAGATCGCTGCGGCGACCGGGGCGGAGGGGTTTGCGGACTACCGGGACCTCCTGGCCAAGGTCGACGCCGTGAGCGTGGTGGTGCCGACCACCCTGCACCATCAGGTGGCGAAGACGTGCCTCGACGCAGGGGTGGACGTGCTGCTGGAGAAGCCGATGACGGTCACGATCGAGGAGGCCGACGAACTGATTGCGCTGGCCGATGCGAAGGACCGCCTCATCCAGATCGGCCATCTCGAACGGTTCAACGGCGCGGTGCGGGCGCTCGCGCCCCGGCTTTCGGCCCCGCGCTTCATCGAATCGCACCGGCTCGGGCCGTTCGTCGGGCGGGGCACCGACGTGCACGTCATCCTGGACCTCATGATTCACGATCTGGACATCATCATGAGCCTCGTCCGCTCGCCGATCATCGACATCCGCGCGGTCGGCGTGCCAGTCTTGACGTCGAACATCGACATTGCGAACACCCGGCTGGAGTTCGCGGACGGCTGCGTGGCCAACGTGACGGCGAGCCGCGTGTCCAAGGACGCCCTGCGCAAGCTCCGCATCTTTCAGTCCGACGCGTACTTTTCCCTCGATTACCAGAAGCAGGAGGTCGTGATGGCCCGCCGGGTCGGGGCGGCGACGGCCACCGGGATCCCCGCGATCGACGTGCAGACCCTCGCGATCGAGAAGGAGGAGCCGCTTAAATCGCAGCTCGCGGCGTTTCTGGAATGCGTGGTGACGCGGCAGGCCCCGCTGGTGTCGGGGCGCGAGGGCCGCGAGGCGCTGCGCGTGGCCCTGGACGTGCTGCGGTGCATCGAGGGCGCGCCGCGCTGGGCGCCCTGACCATGGCGCGTGTGGTCCTCATCGCGGGTGAGGCGTCGGGCGACGCGCACGGCGGCCAGCTCGCCCGCGCCCTGCTCGATCGGGATCCGACGCTGGTGCTGGAGGGCATCGGGGGCGCCGAGATGGAGAAGGCGGGCGTCTGCCTCCTGCACGACATCCGCCACCTCGGGGTGGTCGGCGTGGTCGAGGTGCTCTCGCAGTGGCGGGCGATCTGGCGCGCGTACCGGGATTTGCGCGCGCGGCTGCGCGCGGCGCCACCGGCCGCGGTCGTGCTCATCGACTACCCCGAGTTCAACCTGCGGATCGCGCGCGTCGCCAAGGAGCTCGGCATTCCCGTGGTGTATTACGTGAGCCCCCAGATCTGGGCGTGGCGCCCCGGACGTCTCGCGGTGATCGCGGCGCGAGTCGATCTCATGCTGCTCCTCTTTCGTTTTGAGCTCGACGCCTATCGGGAGGCGGGCGTGCCGTGCCGCTGGGTCGGCCACCCGCTGCTCGACGACGTGGCCTCCGACGGCGATCAGGAGACGTTCGCGCGCCGGTATCGACTGGCCCCGGGCGAGCGCGTGCTGGGGCTGTTGCCCGGGAGTCGGGTGCTGGAGGTGTCCCAACTGCTCCCGACGATGCTGGATGCCGCGGAGCGCCTCCACGCCGGGGGACGGCTCGACCGCGTCCTGATCGCCGCCGCCCCGACGATCGACATCGGCCTGATCGAAACCGCGCTGGAACGGACGGGCGGGTTCCGCGCCCGCGTGACGGTGGTCGCCGGCGAAGCGGCGGGCGTGCTCCGCGCCTCGCGGGCGGCGGTGGTCGCGTCGGGCACGGCGACCCTGCAGGCCGCGGTGCTCGGCACGCCCCTGGTGATGGTCTACCGGGTGTCGCCGCTCACCGCGTGGATCGCGCGCCGCCTGGTCACGGCCCCGCACATCGCGCTGGTCAACGTGGTCGCCGGGCGTCGGGTGGTGCCCGAACTCGTGCAGGAGGCGATGACCGTGGAGCGCATCGCGGCCGAGGCGGGCCGCCTGCTCGTCGACGACCGCGCGGCCGCCGCGATGAAGGCGGAACTCGCCGGCGTGCGGGCCGCGCTGGGCGAGCCGGGGGCGTCGGCGCGGGCGGCGGAGGCGATCCTGGAGTTGCTCGGCTCTCGCGTGACGCGCGAGGCAACGATCCAGCGTCACGCTAGACTGGATAGTGGCTTCGCGCGTGGGGGGAACCGTGGGTAGCGGCGCGACCGGCCGCTGGCCGGTGTTTCGACGCCTCCTGCGGTACATGACACCGTACTGGGGGCGGTTCGCCGTCGCGTCCCTGTGCGCGGCGGGCGTGTCGCTGCTCACGGCGACCAACGCGTGGCTGGTCAAGCCGGTGCTGGACGGGATCTTCGTCGAACACAACACGGCGATGCTCGCGATCCTTCCGTTCGCGATCGTTGCGGTGGCCGTGACCAAGCGGGCGTTTCAGTTCGCGCACGTCTACCTCATGGGGTACACCGGCAACCGGATCGTCACCGATATCCGCGACGCGCTGTACCAGCACATCCTCAAGCTCTCGGTCACGTTTCACGCCGGGCGCTCCACCGGCACGCTGATGTCCAACGTGACAAACGACGTGGCGCTGATGCAGCGCGCGATGTCGGGGGTGCTCAAGGACCTGATCCAGCAGCCGTTGACGCTGCTGGCGCTCATGGGGGTGATCGTCTACCAGAACTGGCGGATGGCGCTGATCGCGATCGCGGTGCTGCCGCTGGGGTCTTACCCGATGATCCGGCTGGGTCGGCGGCTCAAGCGCCTCGCGCACGCCGGTCAGGAGCGGGCGGCGGAGCTCTCCTCGATCCTGCAGGAGACGTTCTCGGGGATCCGCGTGGTCAAGGCGTTCGGCGCCGAGGCCTTCGAGGCCGGGCGCGTGCGGGACACCAACCTCCGGTATTTCCGCAACACGATGAAGGTCACCACCGTCTCCGAACTCGCACCCGCGATCATGGAGGTGCTGGGCGCCATCGGCGGCGCGGCGGTGATCGCCTACGGCGGGTACGCGGTCATCTCCGGCCAGATGACCACGGGCGCGTTCTTCTCGTTCCTCACCGCGTCGTTTCTGATGTACGCCCCCATCCGCATCCTGTCGGCGGCCAACAACGCGATCCTGTCGGCGTCGGCCGCGGCCGAGCGGGTCTTCGCGATCCTCGACGTCGAAACCGAGGAGGGGAAGGACCGCGGCCACCGCGAGCTGGACGGCGTGCGCGAGGCGATCGAGTTCCGCGACGTGGCCTTCGCGTATGACGGCGGCGACCGGGAAACCCTGAAGGGGATCACCCTGCGGGTCCGGGCGGGGGAGGTGGTGGCGGTGGTCGGCACCAGCGGGAGCGGCAAGACGACCCTGGTGAACCTCATCCCCCGCTTCATCGAACCGACGCGCGGCGCGATCCTCATCGACGGTGTGGATCTCCGCGAGTTCCAGCTCGCCGCGCTCAGGCGGCAGATCGGCATCGTGAGCCAGGAGATCGTCCTGTTCGACGACACCGTGCGCAACAACATCGCCTACGGGATGGACGACGTCGCGGAGGCCGACGTCATCCGGGCCGCCGAGGCGGCGTACGCCCACCCGTTCATCCTCCGGCTGGCGGCGGGATACGACACGGTCATCGGCGAACGCGGCGTCACGTTGTCGGGCGGCGAGCGCCAGCGGCTGGCGATCGCGCGGGCGCTGCTCCGCGACCCGCCGATCCTGATCCTGGATGAGGCGACGTCGGCGCTGGACGCCGAATCGGAGGCGACCGTGCAGCGTGCGCTGGCGAATCTCATGGCCAACCGGACCACGTTCGTGATCGCCCACCGGCTGTCCACCGTGCAGCGGGCCCACCGCATCGTGGTCCTCGACCGCGGCACGATCGTGGAGGAGGGCACCCACGAAAGCCTGCTCGCCCGGCGGGGAATCTACGCCCACCTCTATCGGATGCAGTTCGAGCCCGAGGCGCGCTATGCCGAACCGTGAGGCCGCCTGGCGCCGGTGGGCGCCATCGCTCGTCGCCGCGCTGATCCGCGGCGTCGGGAAGACCCTGCGGATCGAGACGGTCAACGGCGCCGCCATCGACGCGCGCTGGCGGAAGGGCGAGGCCGTCATCGTCGCCTTCTGGCACGGCCGCCAGCTCATGCTGCCCCTGGCGTACCACGGGCGCGGCCTGTCCATCCTCATCAGTCGTCACCGCGACGGCGAGCTGATCGCGCGGGCGATGCGCGCGTTCGGGTTCTCCGCCGTGCGCGGCTCCACGACCCGCGGGGGCTCGTCCGCGCTCCGCGCCCTGGTGGCCGAGGGCCGTCGGGGGCGGGATCTCGCGGTCACGCCGGACGGGCCGAAGGGGCCGAGGGGCGTCGTCCAACCCGGCGTGATCCAACTCGCGCGGCTGACCGGCCTCCCGGTGTTCCCGCTGGCGTTCGGCGCCTCAAAAAAAAAATCCTGGACACGTGGGACGGCTTTCTCCTCCCGTACCCCTTCGCCCGCGGCGTGCTGTGCTGGGGCGATCCCCTCTGGGTGCCGCGCGACCTGGATGCCGCAGGATTTGAGGAGCGCCGGCGCGCCCTGGAACGGGCCTTGAATGAAGTCACGGCCCAGGCCGACGCGTGGTGGTCCTGATCCGTCGATAAGGTGGCGTCTGCTGCGTTGTCGCTTCGGTTTTGCATCCTCACGTACGACCCAGTACGCTCCGGGTGCAAAACCTCGCTCCGCCTTGCATCCACCGCCTTCTCGACGGACAGGGTTTCGAGTGCGCGCTGTGTCCACTAATTGGTCATGGGAGTAAATGGAAGGATGCCACGCGGGTTGATCCAACGCCTGTACACGGTGGCGCTCGGGGTCGGGTTGGTGGTCGCGGCGCCGGCGTACCTGGCCAAGGCGGCGCGGCGCGGCACCGGCGTGGCCCTGCGCGAGCGCCTGGGCCGATTGCCGGACAGTGTGGTCGCCGCGCTGCGCGGCCGCCGCGCGGTCTGGGTCCACGCGGTGTCGGTGGGCGAGGTGACGGCGGCGGCGCCGCTGCTCCGGGAAATCAAGGCGCGGCACCCGACGCTCTGCCTGTTCGTTACGACCGTCACCGCCACCGGCCGGCAGACCGTCATCGAGCGCGTGCCGCAGGCCGACGCAACCGCGTACTTCCCCCTCGACTTTCCCCGCGTCGCCGAGCGCGTGCTGCGCTTGGTTGAGCCCCGCGCGTTCCTCTGCGTCGAGACCGAGCTGTGGCCGAATTTCCTGTTCGCGCTGGCGCGGCGCGGCATCCCGGCGTTTCTGGTCAACGCCCGCCTGACCGAGCGCTCCGCGCGGCGCTATGCGTGGGCCCGGCGGTTGTTTCAGCCGGCGCTGGCCGGCGTGTTCGGGTTCGGCGCGCAGACCGCCGCCGACGCCGAGCGGCTGGCCGCGATCGGGGCGGACCCCGGTCGGATCGTCATCACCGGGAATTTAAAATTCGACCAGGGGACGGAGGACGCCGACATGCCGTCGGCCACAAGGCGCGCCGGGCTGGGGCTCGGGCCGGAGGAGCGGCTCTGGGTGGCGGGCAGCACGCACCCCGGCGAGGAAACGCTCCTGGTGCGGGCCTACCTGCGCCTGCGTCAGCGGGACCCCCGCCTGGTGCTCCTGCTTGCGCCGCGGCATCTGGACCGCCTGGACAAGGTCGAGGCCATGGTGCGGGAGGAGGGGGCCGAGCCCGTGCGTAGAACGGCACCAACAAGCGGCCGTAGAACGGCACCAACAAGCGGCCGCGGACTGGACGCAGGCCGGCGACGAACCCGCGCTGATCGCGCGGCGGTTGCCGCGGGCGACGGTGATCGT
>Ga0210377_10000894_pt1 | contig 28252 bp, 24 predicted proteins | sample PLM4_65_b1redo_FD_155480 | JGI IMG/M metagenome (GOLD analysis project Ga0210377, IMG submission 155480) | Groundwater sediment microbial communities from an aquifer in East River, Colorado, USA - PLM4_65_b1 redo | ecosystem: Environmental > Terrestrial > Soil > Riparian zone | place: USA: East...
TAGGCCTCCTTTCGGTTCAAGTTGTTCTGTTTGTCACACAATCAACTCAAACACAGGAGGCCTTTGTGTCAAGCCCTTGCCTTACAGAACCTTATCGCTTATCTTCATGCCATTCGGGACGTTTACCTAATTTCTTGCGCTCGGGTTCAGCCTCTCACTGTCATCCCGCGTGCAGCCCGTGGCACGTAGTCGAGGAATCTATTCTAAAACGGTTCTCTCCATTCCGCCTTTGGCTTCAGTCGAGATGACACGCATCGGAGCTGCGTCTATGACCTCGATTTGACCTGCTCGATCAGGTCCAGCGCCTGCTCGATCATGATTTCGCCGGCGCCTTTGGCGAGGTTGGTTGCCGTGCCTGGCTCGTATCCGCCTTCGTCGTACGCCGCGCTGTGGCTGACGTACCCGATGGCGTCGTTGCTCAGCGTCACGATGAAAAGCTTCTCCAAGCCCGCCCGCTTCTTTATCGGCAGGCCCACTTCCACGAGCACCTCACCGGGCAGGCCTAAGATGTAAATGTCCCCCAGGCGCAGCACCTGGATTTCGCTGGTTACGTTCTCAGGCGTTTTGTTACCCTCGGCGTCTGGTGAGGGCGGTTTCTTGGCGGGAAATACAACCTCTTTTTTGATTGCCTTGAGAGTGACATCGCCGCTGGTTGGGAGGAACTGGAGCCGCCGCAGCGCCTCGCCGCCCAGCGATTTGCCGATTTCCTCTCGCTGGCGCACGCCTCGGTCGAACGGCACTGCGTCGCCCGCCAGGCCCAGCGCAAAGAGGCACAGGCCGCCCTCGGCCTGCTCGACGACCCGCGTCGCGAAGGCCGGGTAATCGGCCGAGATTGTTGTGGGCAGCGAAGGATAGATGGAAACCGGATGACAGCCGAAATTGACCAGCGAGCCGACCGCTTTTCCGTTCGGGTCTTCGACTCTCAGCACGCAGACCTCCGGGTCAACAGGCCCGAAGTGCCATTGCGTCTTTTCGTCTGGCAGGGCAAATGTTACCTTCACGTCGCCTTCCGGGCCGGTCTCTATTTTCCGCGTCGCCAGCACCTCCGGCGGCAGTGTAAAAGCCATCTTCACCAGGCCGGCGTCGTTTTTCGGCCTGCGGTTAAAGACGATCTCGGGCAGGTAGCCTTTAGCCGCACCGATCCTGACCTCCTGCATGTTCTTGTGCGCCAGCATTGCGGCGCTGGCGATTTTTTCTACGAGCGTCGCTAAATACGCCTGGTCGATTTTTGGAGCCTCGTCTTTTTCCGCCGGACTGAGCTTGGAGCGCGTAAACACTTCCGGCCCGGAATGCGTGTGCGTGGCGCAGATAAGGACGTTCTCTCCGGGGATGCCGATTTTCTCCTTAATGATCCGCCGGACCGGGCCGGTAATCTCTTCCAACGGCGTATAAAGCAAATCGCACGAAACGATTGCCACGGTGTTGGTCCCGTCGTCGAGAACCAGCGCCTTGGCGTAAAGCTCGTCGAGCACGTCGTCGCTCGGCTTGCCGTACGACCCAATCAGCGGAATCCCCAGCGGCGGCGTAATATTCACCTTCCCACATCCCCCCTTGAGCACGGCCTGAGCCGCAGGGCAGAAGATGACGTTCGCCAGCAAAACGACCAGAACCAATATCTTCTCGAGAAAACCTGCGCGAAATGTCATTGCGAGGCCCATAGGGCCGCAGCAATCTCTTTCGTTACGGAAAAAAGTGTACCTTCTCATAGCCGCACATCCCCAAATGATAACATCAAACATTTTCCGTGTATTCTAACGCAGCTCCTGCTCGCAAGCCAGCCCCATCGCAGGGGAAAATAGATGGAAAATAGGGTCTGTCCCCCTAAAACGGAGTGGAGTGGAGTGGGGAGTGGAGTAGTGGCAAACCACGTTTCACTAGTCAACTGGCGTTAAAGGAATCTTGTTTCTTTCTTGTATTCTGTCTAGTAGGCAGTTGGCATGCGCTATGAATCGCTCTGGATTCTTGTGACGTACGAACACTTCTTGGCCAAGTTTCTCGTCAAGGCTTCTAATCAACACCATTCGTCCACTGCCAAACAGTGCGTCCTTGATCTTCATCTCGATCATGGCCACGAACCCTATGTCACCGTAGTTCCGCGTATCTCGATTGGCATTCAAGAGCCTCCAACTCAAGTACTGAGTGCGCCTTGTGAGGGCTTTCCAACCGCTCGTCTTTATTTCATCATCAATGTATCTGCGGAGATCCTCAAGATTGGTAAGCACGATGTTGGATTTCTGAGCAGAGCGAATAGCTCCGCTTTGGAATCCCTTCTTTGCCACGAGTACGCCTTTGTCTGCGCCCACATCTTGGACTATTGACTGCAACGTCAGCACCTTCTCCTTGGTTACGTTCGAGTTCCAATGCTTACATTCGACTATCCATGAGCACTCAACAGATAACGCCTTGAAGTTCACGTAAACATCAACCTTATGTTCACCACGCACTCCAGTGACTTTGTGATCTTCGTCAGCAGAGCAGCCTACGCTCCTGAATAACTCTGCTACTTCTTTCTGCAACTCTTTCCAGTGCATGACCGCGCGATCTCCAGGAGAGTAACTGCCTCAACCTATGTTTTCTCCACAAAATCCATCTGCCGCCCTGAGGGAAAATAGGATCCGTCCCTTGCCCCCCCCCAAGATCGCTTCCCCGATAGGAAGGTTCTTCATTCCAGCCACTTGGGATCAAATAGCTGGCGCCCATGAACGACCCCCACGATGGCGATCCTATTCTCGCCGAGTATCTTATACAGAATTCGGTAACTGAAGATTCTGAGTTCGCGATACTGGTCTTCCTGCACCTCCGGGATCATCTTGCCGATCCTTGTATGCTCTTTGAGCTTACGTGTTTCCTTGATGATAAGCTGGACGCCCCGACGCGCCTGGAAGGGAGAATCCTTCTCGATGAACGAACCGATCTGCTCGACCTGCTCAACGGCCTTGATTGTCCAGATCACTTCAGCCATTTCGCCAGTCTGCTCTCCACCTGGTCATGGGTTAGCGTCCTGCCGTCCTCGATATCTCGCTCGCCTTGCTCAATACACTCAAGAACGTAGAGATGGTATTGAATATCCTCGAAGGTCGAATCATCGGGCATCCGCGAGATCACTTCACATGCCTTTTCTTTTATAGTCATAGCACACTCCTGACTGCAACCGATCATCCAATGATACTCTACGACATCCGCCGCCCGCAGGCAAGCCGAATAGATGAGGGCAGTCGGGGGGAAACTGGATTTGTCCTCGGCCTGCTCCCGAATAATCTATAATTCAAGATGTGCCCCCGCGCCCTATACTTCTCCATATTCCTCTTACAGAAGGATCGGAATACTGATCTCTACACCCGGGCAAAGCTCAATTCTGGTGGGAACCATCCGCCAGAGTTCATTGGTCACGAATTCATCGTTGATCCATTTACGTAAGTCCTCGCCATCGCGCAATCGAATAAGGCCTTGCTGGTGTTCTGCAAACCAACGAGCATCTGGTGTGAACGTCGTATTCGTTATGACGACACCAAACTGAAAAGGATGCGTCGCGAGTACGCCACGGAAGTCGCGGATAACGTCCGGACCATTTGAAATGCTCCGATCCCGATGGTGCTTTACTTGTGCGGCTCCAAGGATAGGAAAAGGACCAGCATTCCAAAAGACGATGTCTATCCCGCCGTCCTTGCGATTTATACGTCCAATCCGGCGTGCTTCGAATCCCATCGCAAACAATCGCTCACAGACAACTTCCTCAAGCTGCTCCGCGCTGATGCGATATACTTCCTCTGGGGCGATTCGCAGGTGGTCAAGAAGAGCCTGCGTAACGTCGATCAATTGTACGTGAACGGACTGGATCAGGGGCTCATCAAAAGGCAGTTCGAGCTGATCGGTCCTCCGCTGTTCTTTCAAGTAGACATCGCTCTTAATACAATGTACACAAATCTGCCTAGCGGCCTGTCCACGGTGGTAACGCGCCATAGGGTGTGGATCATCACGATAATAGTACTGACCCTTTTCGATTGGGGATTGACAGAATGCACACTCGTACCAGTTCCGAGCTCGAAACATCCTTAGTTGAAAGACCGGTCGGGACACAGCCAACCCTCCCGAAAGTTCACGTTAGTCCCGTTATTGCAGAAAAAAGGGCACATTCTCTGTTCGCCTCTTATGGGTGGCTATTTCGTTTCTCTTGTCTGCGTTTGGAGCTTTTTCAGGTCTTCGGTTCCTTTGCGCCAGTATTTGTGCTGGTGTCAGTCGCAGAACTTTTGTTTCGTGTTTGGTGCGGCCTTGCCGCCCTGGACGGGGGCGGGATGCACCTGCTTAAGCAGGGCCTTCATCTGCGTGACCACGTCAGCGTATTTCGCGTCGGCCGCCAGATTGTGCAGTTCCTGCGGATCGCTGTCGTGATCGTAGAGCTCGCGGCCCTTTTCACCGAAGGCCCATTCGGTGTACCGCCAGCGCTCGGTGCGGACGCTATGGCCCGGATCGCCGCCGCGCTGGACCTGGGTGTAGGCAGGGTGGTTCCACTGGGCCTCTGGATTGTCGATCAGCGGGCGCAGGCTGACGCCCTCCAAATGGTCCGGCGGCGCGAGATTCGCTAAGTCGGCCAGCGTCGGATACAGATCGACCAGCTCAACCGGATGCGTGCTCGCCCGGCCCGCGGTCTTGCGGCCCGGCGCAGAAATAATCAGCGGCACGCGCGCCGATTCCTCGAAGCAGCTCTGTTTGAACCACAGCCCGTGCTCGCCGAGGTGGTAGCCGTGGTCGCTCCAGAACACGATGATGGTGTTCTCGCCCAGCCCCAGCCGGTCCACGGCGTCGAGCACCTTCCCGATCTGCGCATCGACGAATGAAATGGCTGCGTAGTATGCCCGCTTGCCCTCGCGCGCCTGGTCCGGCGTGACGCCGAGATAGGGCCACGGCTTTGTCGAAGCCAGCGCCAGGGCCGGATAATCGCCGGGTGTTTGTGCCGTGATCTGCGGCAGCGAGATCGGGTCCATCGGATACATGTCGAAATACTTCTTCGGCGTCACCCACGGGCAGTGCGGCTTGTAGAATCCGGCCGCGATGAAGAAGGGCTTATCCTTGTGCTGCTCGAGCAAGCGGATCGTCTGGTCGGCCACCTTGCCGTCGGTGTGCTGCGGGTCCGTCCCGGTCCTATCGGCCAGGAACGCCATAGCGGAACCCAGGCCCCGCTTGGGCGTGTAATTCATGATATCCGGCTCGAGCGCCGTCTTGTCGCGTCCGGCGGGATTGAATCGCTCCATCCACGAGACGCGGTCGTCCAGGCCATTGGTGCCGATGTCGCCCGGGTTGCCGTAGTGATACATCTTGCCGACGCGCGCGACGTAGTAGCCGTTGCGCGCGAACATCTGCGGCAGCGTCACGACGTCGGGCAGGTCCTGGCGGAAGTGATACTGCAGGTTGAACACCCGCGTGCTGTCCGGGCGCAGGCCCGTCAGCAGCGAAGAACGGCTCGGGCTGCACAGCGGGAACTGACAATAGGCCCGCTCGAACCTCATGCCTCGCTCGGCGAGCCGGTCGATGCCCGGTGATTTCACGAATGGGTGACCGAAACAGCCGAGGTCGTTGTTCATATCGTCCACCGCGATGAACAGGACGTTCGGTAGAGATTTGCGATTCGACGTGGCGAGGGCATCTTGCCCTTGTTCATTGCGGCCCGGCCACAATCCGAAATCGACAATGGATAGTGCCGCACCGCCGGCCATCATCGACAGAAAACCTCGCCGGTTCGTACGATTGACCATAAGAGAATCTCCTTCGTTCGTATCTTGCTCCAAGTACGTCTTCCTCCAAGAACGAGACGGTGTCAAGTGCATTTTCTGTGCGTTCACCCGGTACGAAGTCTCTTCTTAAGGATTTCACTGGCGAGTTGCTTGACGGGCCTTTGTTCTTTTTTGGCGGTCTCGCGCAAAGCCAGGAAACTCTCTTCGTCAACCTCGATCTCAAAGTGGCGCCTCCGGATGTCCACGTCGAGACCGACAGGCTCCAGAAATTCCTCGTAGTCGGTAATGCTGTGAGTGTCCCAGAAATCCGCAGCCTCTTGGTACGATCTGAATTCGTCCGGCAGTGGGTCAATGTGTTTGTCTGTGCTTCGCATAGTATTTCCTTTCCATAGGATCCATGTCGCGTGCCGAAATAGGCAGCGTCACGCCCTTCCTCTTGTCAATGAAAAAGACAATCAAGTACCTTCCACTGGTGGTCTGCGCCATGGCAGCGTACACATCCTCACCGCGCACGCGTCCTTTGACCATTCGGCGGACAACCGGCCTGGAGAGGAGCACTTCTTCCGTTTCTGCAATCGACACGCCGTGCTTGCCGATCAGCTTCTCAACGACGGCTTCCTTCCAGATAATATCTGTGATCCTCATCTGCTAACCTTCGCGCTCCATCTACCCTATCATGTTGATTATCATAATACCTGAGGGGACTGCCGCTTACAACGAAAAAAGCCATATACCGGCTTTGGCATAGAAGTCCAAAGCACTAAGGGGAGGTGAGCCTTCTTTCGATAAAAGATATGGTTTCGTCTTCTGGAGGTGAAGATTATGAAAGCACCTACGGCCAGGAATCCGATTGTGGAAGGTTCCGGGGTGGGATAACCGCCCGGTTTTTGGTGTGGATAGGAATCCCAGTCGTATGGTCTCTGATAATAAGGGCGTCCGAACAAATAGCCCAGGCCCCCCAGCAGATTGTATTGGCCTCTATCGAGATAATAGTATTGTCCCTTATCCAGGAAATAATACCGCCCTCGGTCGATATAGTCCCCCGCGTTAAAGTAAAAGCACGATCCGGTGTACTCGATAATTGGAAATTGCTCACCGCCGGAGCCGAGCCAGGCCACGTTTGCCCTGTTTGTAAACCCAACCGCCTGGTCCGAAGCCCTTTCGAACAGCTTCGGGTAAGCGGGGTGTCCCAACTGATAGCTTAATCCGCCCATCAAATTGTACTGTCCTTTGTCCAGGTAACGATACTGGCCCTCATCCAAAAGGTAGTACCACACTCTGTCAATATAATCCCCGGCGTTGAAATAAAGTTGCCGCATGGTGTAATCAGACGCCGGAGAAAAAGCAGGGGCCTGCGGATAATCCGAATGTAAATACATTGCATCGACTCTGCCGGCCAATCCGAGGGATGCGATGATAGATATTCCCCCAACCCCCAAGCCCCTCAGAAAACGACATGTAGTCGCCGCTGCGGCGTAGAAATTTTCAGCCATGATTATACCCTCCTTGAATATCCTCACGTTTGAGTTAATAAGGATATTTTAGCTTAACACATATAAGCCTGTTTGTCACGAAATTTCCTGCCCCAGACGGCACAGAGTCATATATTTTCGGAGGCAAGAGGCTGTTGCTGTGAGCATGCAATCGGTTACAATGGGGCTATGCAAAACAAGAAGCTCAGACCAAGACTAACGTCGATTGTTCTTCTGGGGGCGCTGCTGGCTTGCCAGCCGGCTGTCGGGGCCGATACGGGTACTATCTCAGTTGCCGTACATGAACCCGGCTCGCAGGTTCCGTTGCCGTGCCGGGCCTGGGTGACCGTCGCAGGCAAGCGTCTCTTCAATCCGGCTGCGGAGTCCTGCACGCCATACGCGAGGGACCGCAGCTTTTCCTGTGACGGCCGCTTTGTCATCGAGGTTCCGCTCCGTCAGGCCAGCTTTGTCGGCGATGGAGTTGCCGGACTGAGCGGCAACGCCGTAGTTCATATCGAACGGGGCAAAGAGTACCGGCCTATTGACAAAGAGGTTGTCGTGCAGCCGAATCAGACAACCAACGCGGACATTACTCTGGAGCGATGGGTTAACATGTGCCGGGAGGGCTGGTATTCGGCGGACATGCACTGTCATTTCGGCCTGGGTAATCTGACGGTCCTCAAGCAATTGGCGCTGGCCGACGACATCAACTTCGAGCCGCTTTCGACTCTCTGGAACCATCAGCGAGGCAACATGTCGGATGAAAGTTGGCCCGACTGGCCGGCGGGGGCCACCGTCTATGCCGATGAAAGCCATATAGTGACATTCCGGAACCAGGAAATCGAGCGAATAGGCGGGGAGGCGTTCGAATCGACCGGCGCCTTACTGATGTTCGGATTGGCTCGGCCCGTCCAGATGCCGGCGGGAAACGACCGCTATCCTTGCGACGCGGTTTTAGGCCGGATGGCAAAAGAGTCGTCGCCCGAGTGCGTCATCGACACCGACAAGCCGATCTGGGGTGAGAACGTGGTCGGCGTGGCGATGGGATTGTTCGACTCGGTCCAGGTCTGTCACAACCACTATCATAGAGAGGCGACTATACCCGTCGGCTGGGGAATGGCCGGCGCCGATATTGAAGATGGGCAGAAGGACTTGCCCGCCGGGCGTCTGGCGGGCTGGGGGCAGGATGAGCTTTTCCACCGGACCAATTCGACCTATTACCGATTCCTGAACTGCGGATTCAGGCTGGCCGCGACCGGCGGTTCGGCAATGGGCGTGATGCCGGTTCCGCTCGGTTACAGCAGGACGTATGCGAGATTGGACGGCCCTCTGACCGAAGCCGGCTATTTGGCGGCGATTCGCACCGGCCGGACCTTCGCAACCAGCGGCCCGATGCTCATCCTGACTGCGGATGGCCTGGACTGCGGATCGGAAATCCGCTATTTGCCAAATCGCGGCAAACCCATCGCGGTAAAAGTCGAGTTGCGGAGTATTCAGCCGGTTGATTCGCTGGAGCTTATTGCCAACGGCAGCGTGATTAAAAAGATCGACCTGAAAAACCGCGCGGCTTCGCCCGTGCTTGCCGAGTCGGTCGTGCTGGCCTTCGAGCCTCATCGCAGCGGCTGGATCGCCGCCCGGGCGATATTTACCGGCCCCGACGGGCATCTTCGCCAGGCGCACACCAGCCCGGTCTATATCACGGTGGACGGCAAACCGGCCGCCTCGAAAACCGACGCCGAGTGCATGATCCGATGGATCGACCGCCTGCTGCAAGTGACCGACAAACCGGGCCGCTACAAAACCAGCGAGGAACGCTCGCAAGTGCAGGCCTTATACCAGCAGGCAAGGCAGAAATACCAGGACATCGCCCGCCAGGCCACCGAATTTTGGGGCGAGGAGCTTTAACCGCGAAGAACGCCATCCCCATCCCGATAACGACAATCGGGATGAGGCTGCCACCCAATCAGGATTGTTGGAAAACGGATGGCAGCCTCCTGTAGGGGTCTGGCAGTGTTGCCAGATGTGCCCGCCCTGGGCAACCACATGGGGTTGCCCCTACGGCGGTGCGGTGCCGAAAGGGGCAGTGGAGTGTCACGTCATGGAAAAAAGAAAAGCCTTTACCCGCCACACGTATGGCGGGTTTACCCTCATTGAACTGCTGGTCGTTATTGCCATCATCGCACTGCTGATGGGTATTATGATGCCCGCCCTGCAGAAGATCAGGAAACAGGCGGCGGGCGGCGTGTGCCTCTCCAATGAGCACCAGCTCGTACTGGCCTGGATCATGTACGCCCAGGACAACGACGACAAGCTCGTGGGAGGCCACGATGGGTACTCCTCCTCGCCCAGCCGCAGTTACGACTGGATCCAACTGCCACAGACGGAGGGCGGCACCGTGGTCTCCGGGGCCGTAGCCACAGTGGAAGATGAGAAACGCGGCTGCAAACGCGGGGCCCTGTTCCCCTACGTGCAGGATGTCGATCTCTATCGCTGCCCGGGCGACCGCAGGCACCGCACCGAGCTGAAGCATCGCAGCTACGGCATTCCCGGCGGTATGAACGGCGACGTCGGCACCGGGGCCGGCAGTTGGCTGACGCAACAGTGGGGATACCCCTCCTACAAGAAGCTCGCAGAGATCAAGAATCCGGGCATCAAGTATGTATTCCTCGAAGAGAAAACCGACGTGGGCGGCTATAACTGGGGGTCCTGGAATCTGGAGAAGCAGGGGAGTCGGTGGTGGGACCCGATTGTCGTGCGGCATGGGCAGCTCAGCGTGCTGGCCTTCTCCGACGGCCACGCCATCAAGCACAAGTGGAAGCAGAAGAGTACCCTGGAAATGACATTCGTGGACTATCCCGATTGCATCCGGTGGCCCGTCACCGACGGCACCGACGACCTGGAATTCATGCGCAGCGGCTACAATCCCGCCCGCTGAAGAAACAATACGATTTTTCACACCATGTAAATCTTTTCCGGGGGCTAAAAAAAGCCGAATAAACGGCGATTTTTCTCTTGACGGGCAGGCATCGAGAGTGTAGCCTTTAGGTAAGTTCGATGGTCTCATGAACAAATGAAGTGGAGTGGCATATCATGAAGAAAAGAAGTGCGTTTACCCTCATTGAGCTATTGGTCGTTATTGCCATCATCGCGCTGCTGATGGGTATTCTGATGCCCGCCCTGCAGCGGGTGAAAAAGCAGGGCCAGACAGTTGTCTGCCGCAACAACCTGAAAAACTACGGCATAGCGGGCAGACTGTATTTAGACGATTATGACAACGTCTTCCCCCATTCATTCCGCTGGCTCTACAGAGACGGCGGCACAGGGTGCCGGTGGCACGATAAGAGCAAGAATCTCAACCAGAACCCGCAACTGGCCGGCGACCTCTGGTTCTATCTGAAGGACAAGGATATTCACCTGTGTCCTACGTTCAACGTTGTGGCCAAAATGGTAGGTTGCCCTCGTTGTAATGGTGTAACCATTCCGCTCGAACCTCAATATAGCTACTGCATGAATTCATACCTTCACGGGGATGCATTTGGCTTAATCCCCGCACAATTTAGGAAAGCCATCCAGAACTTACAGAAGGAAGCGATGGTTGTGAACCCGTCGCGTGTGTTCTTCTTCTCTGAGGAGAATGTGCGGGCCATTCCGGGCCTCAGCGGCGCCGGGATCAATGATAACAACCTGCGTTCCACGCCTCCGGCCAACACCGACTGCTTTGCGACGTACCACAATCCGCCCGGCGGCGACCTGGAAAAAGGTACTGCTAATGCCGTGTTTGTCGATTCGCACGTCGAGGAAGTCTCCGCCTACCCGGCCGGCAATACGTTCGTGTTAAGCTGGCCCTGCGGAGCGCCTATACCGAAGTGGTAGATCATATAGCTGTTATTATATCGTATTGAAATGATTGTGTGATGAAGCGTTGAGCAAACAGGATCAACGCAGACTGAATCAGCAGCACGCCCCTCATTAATCGTCATTTTTCTTATATCTGACAAGAGCCAGACAAGGCATTGCCCCGGGCCGGCGGGTGGATACGATGTTTGACCAATTCAGACAACAGGTGGCCGCCGAGTGCGGCCGTGCAGCAGCCGAGACTGCTGCCGGAGAGGGATCGAAGAAAAGATACCTCGTTCGCAGCGAATACGCACATTTGGCGGGTAATATATCCGGGACAATCTTTGGGGCTCTGTTATTCCTCCGTTATGCCCCCTGGTTCCGAATCGCGTAACCGGCGGCGCGAATTTGAAAAAAATTGGATGTTTTGCTTCAATTCGTGGATGTTTCGTGTATAATACCTGGCACAAAAGTCGATAGAAAGAGTAGTTAGTTGGCTATTGCAATATTAAAAGCCTGAGTAAGGCAGTATAAGGCCGGTTTAAGCGAATTTGAGAAGAAGTTAGACGCGAAGAGCTGTCGATTGCGACGTTACACTTACAGCAAGTGGAATTCTGATATCCGTCAACGCATCCCGATGAGTGGCTTGCTCGCATTATTCGCCTCCTGCTGATTCAGATATATCGCAACAAACCTCCCGAGTGCCCATCTTTACTCGCGATATGTATTTAGCATAGGAGCGTGATTATGAAAATACTTCTGGTCAACCCAGACATACCGCTTACGTTCTGGAGTTTCAAGGCCGCCCTGAAGTTCATCTCGCGAAAGGCGGTTGTGCCGCCTCTGGGATTGTTGACGGTGGCCGCCATGCTGCCCCGAGATTGGGAAACGAAGCTGGTTGACATGACCACAACGAAATTGCGAGACCGGGACATTCAGTGGGCGGACTACGTGTTCGTCACGGCCATGCTCATTCAGCAAAAATCGGTGGATCAGGTGATCGAGCGATGCAAGAAAATCGGAACCAAGGTCGTAGCGGGCGGGCCTCTGTTTACAAGCCTTCCTGAACAGTACGTGCACGTGGATCACCTGGTGCTCAAGGAAGCTGAATTGACGCTGCCGCAGTTCATCCGAGATCTTCAGCAGGGTACCGCGAGGAAAGTGTACAACACGCACGAAAAGGCCGATTTGCATCAGACCCCGATTCCACAGTGGAACCTGATCAAGATGAGAAAGTACGCATTGATGGGCATTCAATATTCGCGAGGATGCCCTTTCGGCTGCGATTTCTGCGACGTCACGACGCTGTTCGGACACAAGATTCGTACGAAGGCGACGGGCCAGGTGTTGGAGGAATTGGAGAGTCTGTACTCTCAGGGCTGGCGAGGTGAAGTGTTCTTTGTGGATGATAACTTCATTGGCAATAAGGTACGTCTGAAAACGGAGCTGCTTCCTGCCATCATAGACTGGATGAAAAAGAGGCGGCACCCGTTCTCGTTCAATACGCAGGCGTCCATCAATCTTGCAGACGATGAAGAGTTGATGGCGTTGATGGTCCGGGCGGGTTTTGACTGTGTTTTCATCGGGATTGAAACCCCCAATGAGGAGAGCCTGAGCGAATGCAACAAGGTCCAGAATAAAGGCCGTGATTTGGTGGCCTGCGTCAAAAAGATCCAGCGATCCGGCATGCAGGTTCAGGCGGGGTTTATTCTCGGTTTCGACAGCGACAAGCCGTCCGTGTTCGACGGCCTGATTCAGTTCATTCAACAAAGCGGAGTGGTGACGGCGATGGTCGGGCTGCTCAACGCCCCCAGAGGAACGGAGCTTTATCGAAGACTCATGATCGAGAACAGGCTGTCGGATGCCGCAACGGGTGATAATACGGATTTCTCAATGAACTTCGTTCCCAAGATGGGCATCGAGGATCTTCTCAAAGGGTACAAGAAGGTGGTCAGCACGATCTATTCACCCAGAAAATACTACGAGAGGATCCTGACGTTTTTGAGGGACTACAAGCCCGGAAGAAACAACAAGGTGAGATTTCGCTTTTGCGAGATCCAGGCGTTCCTGAAATCTATATGGCGTCTGGGCATAATAGGGAAAGGCCGATTCCACTATTGGAAACTCATTTTCTGGTCGCTCAGAAGACCTCAATATCTCCATCTGGCCGTCACGCTGGCCATCTGCGGCTTCCATTTTCGAACGATGTTCGAAGGCTACGGCCGCGCATAATTGCAGAAGTGTCGCCGGACGTGAAGAAGGCCGCACTAAGGGGCGTTCGCGGCCATCAATGGCCCGCGCCGGCTCGCTGCTCAGCGACATAGCGGGCGACCGATTCGACGCTGTCGAGCCAAACGCCGTTGGCGGGGTCCCGGGCGTATTCGCAAAGGGCTTTGAGGGTCGAGACAAGAGTCGTCTGGCGGCCGCCGTCGCCGATGTCGTGGCCGCAGAAAACCAGCCAGCCGCCGTTTGTCAGCGTTCTATCCATAATCTGCTTGACCTGCTCGAAGGTCTTGCCGTCCAGCTCCATAGCCATCAGTTGTGCCATATCGCAGAAGGCCGGGTCGTTCGCCCACTCGTCCATCCAGCCGCGGCCGGTCAGGAACTCCTCGGCCACGAGCGGGACGTAACTCTTGAGGTTTCGGCCGCGTCCAACGAATTTCTGTCCACATGGATAAGCAAACGAAACGGGCGTAACGCCAAGCAGACGCTCGATGCTCTCATTAGCCTGCTTCAGCTCGGTCCGCATCTGGCGGAGGGTGTAATTTTCGAGGGCCTTTTCGCGAGAGAACGGGAAGTTGCCCGAGCAGGCGTGCATGAGCGTATGGTTGCCGATCTCGTGGCCGTTGGCGGCCGCTTTTTTCCAGTCGTCCAGCCGCTTCTCCATCGAGTTGATCGAGACGTAAAAAGTCGCTTTGACGCCGTATTCATCAAAGATCGGCAAGCCGCGGTCAAGCTGACTGAAGCGCGCATCGTCAAACGTCAGGCTGATGGCGGCGCGTTTTCCCTGCGGCCAGTGAAAATCCTGCCGTGCTTGTGGGGCCGAACGCTCTTTGTTCTTCAGCTTAGAGGACGAGCAGCCGGTGCAGGCAACGACAACGCAGCACAATGCAGCAATCAGGCAAATGCGAATAGCTCTCATTTATATTCTCCTTTCGTCGTATATAACATCCGCGAATTGAGCGATAAAGGCAAGCCTTTTTTGGCAATGGAGCCTATTGTTATCATCTGTCGTCACAAGGGACTTGCCGCCGCTGAGAAATGACAGTATCGTATAGGTTGGCACGAGAGAATGAAGAATGGCCTGGATGAAACACAAAGAAGGTAAACGGCAGCCGGCGGACAAAGCGGAAACATGTCCGCATTGCGGAGCGCCAATCCCTGACCGGACGGGCAAAAAGCCCAAAAAGTGGCATGAAAGGACGTCGGTCACGTTGTGCATAGCCGCCGGATTGGTCATCGTCGGTTTTGGCTTCATCCACATTATCACAGGCGTGGTATCGCCTTATAGCCTTCCCTTTGATGTCGTCTTGAAGGACTCGTTCGGCTACCGTGAAACGTTCGTGAATGCCAGGAAGATCGAAGCGATTCCTTACCTGGCCGCCCAAAAAAAGTATCCCATCGGCTGCAGAGTGCTCCAAAGAGAGAACTATATGGAGTCCGGCACGGTTTTCGAGACCCGGATGACACGCCACCTGCAGACGGATATGAAGAAATGGCAGGCGGAATTTTCCACAGGACCCCTGACGGCCGAGCAATCGCCTGGCAGTCCATGGCAACAATGGCAGAATCAGTTGCAGGGGCAAAGCCACACCGCCCAGACGAATCCGGAGGACCCTAACGCCTGCAACAATCGGGGAATTGTCGCGGCCAGGGAAGGCCAATATGAAACGGCCATCGCGGAGTTCACCAGAGCCTTTCGCAGAAACCCGGCGTTCGCCGAAGCCTGCTACAATCGGGCGCTTGTTTATATTGCTTTAGGCCAATTGGGCCCGGCGATTTCAGATTTCACAAAAGTTGTTGAAATAAGCCCCGCGCTTGCCGAAGGCTACACGCGCCGAGGGCTTCTCCATGTTGCGATGGGTCAATACGACCAGGCCATCAGCGATTTTACGAAAGTCCTTGAGATTGATCCGGCCTCCGCCGAGACGTACTTCAGGCGGAGCCTCGCCTTCTATGCAAAGGGCCGGTACGACAAGGCATGGGAGGATGTGCGCCGAATACAGGACCTCGGCCTGCCTATCCCTCCAGAATTTCTCGAGAGCCTCCGTGCGGCGTCGGGGCAATAGAAAGTCCGCCCGAAGACGCTTTTAACATCGCGGACATGGCACGCTCTAATGCATGCGAAATCTCATTTATTCTTGCCGCATCGCTCGTAGCTTGTTGAACGCCATCGTGATGAAATTGTATCGTTTTATCACGAATTCCGAATCTCAGGCAATCAACACCCGACGTTCTCTTGTCAATTACCATTATCTCAGCTTTAGGCTCAACATCTGCTTGAGCCGATTGTTCGCCCCCCGGCTTTTTTCTGACCATAGTTACTTCATTACCTGAAAACAGGTCCACCCGACCATCTGGTGATAAAATTGAAACACCCCGATTACTCCCGACAAGCACAAAAGGATTCGGTGTCCTATCAATTGGAGCCGACACCTCTTTCCAATCTTTCGTACGATCCTTCAAATCAAATGTTGATACGTACAACTTCTTATTTTGCTGGACCGCCATGGTAACAATTCCATCCGATGCCACGTACATATCAGCCACAACTGACTCATATTCCTTGCCCAACTGTGACCGTATATATGCGTGATTGAGTAAATCCGCTCGAGCGACCCTGTGTTCAGTTTTGCGAATTCCACGTCCATGTTCATCCTGGCCATCGTGGGGGCTAATTGATGCAATTGGAATCTCCAATAGTGTCAGCGAAAACTGGCTGGGTGCAACCTTCAATGCGTGAGTCAAATACAGAGAGTCATTCACAATATCCCAGCAAGGTGGCAGGAAAAACGAACTACTGCTTCGTACCGGATACAAGATTTTCACTGGTTCATTGCTCTTTAGCGGGGTAATGACCAATTGATCATCTTTGCCCATCACAAATAAATTTTGTCCAACTATAACGCCCTTAATACATGCTACTGTGTCTGTGTCGCCGACATTAGCATACACACAACCCAATATTGCAAACGGTATTAATGCTCCTAAAATTTCAGTTTTGTAGTCCATGATATTCCCCCTTCTTCTAAGATTTCCATTATAGTTTTTGCCAACTGTTGAGCTGCGATGCCATCAAGACATCATAATTGTTCATGTTTACACATCGTTAAGACTCGTAGGATGGGCAACTTGTTTGCCCATGCTGCGTCGGAACGGCATGGGCAGGAAGACCTGCCCATCCTACGAGTTTTTAAGAACGACAAAGACCGCGAATTCGCCCTTCATGGGCACGCGGATGACCGCGCCGCTGCACTTGCCCTGAGCGGCGGGCCGGCCAAAAAAGTCCTGCGGGTCCATCAGGCGGTATGAATCGCCATCCCTCAGAAAAGGCGCGACGCTGACTTCGACCATTTCTACTTTCTCCCAATTATAGATCACCAAATGCGTGCGATTCTCGTCGTATCGGTTTGGCAAAAGAAAGGTTTTAACTCCTTTTGGACGTTCCTGGTCCTTCGCAACGATCAGGTTGCCCTGCTGCGTCACTGTCTTGTAGCGGTCGATGTTCAAGCCGCCGTTGACAATGATGTTGTCGCGGATCTCGCAGTTTTCGTTGTACGGGGCGGCGTAGCCGATTCTCATATCGACGTTGTATAAATGGTTTCTCAAGGCGCGGATGTTCCGGCTCGGTCTTCCGCCGCCGATCAGGAACGGCCCCCGGCCGTAACAGATGTTCTCTTCCAGAAGAAAGTTATTCACGTACGCCTGCTCCGAGCCATACGCGTGCACGCTATACGAGCCGTCGTAGGGGCAGGTCATAATGCAATTGGAGATTGTCTTAACGCCTTCGTCATTTTGCGTGTAGATGCAGTGCCCGTGGCCGCGGTCGGTCCCCATCCAGCCGTTGCCGTAGATGATACAGCCGTATATCTCCGCGTCGATCTCGTCCTTCCAGCAACTGATGCCCTGATTGCAATTGTGAATCACGAGATTGATGTATTTGCAGTTTTTGCCGCCGAACGTATGAAGCCCGCCCCAGGGGCGCTTCAGGTCCTGAGGATGCGAGCCGGCGCTGACCGGCTGCTCGGGCCTCGGCTCGGAAACGAATATCTCCAGGTCCCGAATCCATACGTGGGCGGACGGACTCTGCATGGATAGACCGCCGTCGATCCGGACGCGCTTGCCGGCTTCGGGCTGGACGTGAATGGGGGATTCGGCAGTCCCCGCCAGGCGGATTTCGTAAAGTTCCTTCGGGCGGCGCCGATACGTGCCTTCGAGCAGGACTATCGTATCGCCCGCCGCGATTTTCTGCCGGCCGTCCAGTGCCGAAGCGATATCCCAGGGGGCCTCTTGCGTGCCGGCGTTTGAGGGTTTGCCATCAGGTGAGACATACCACGGGCCTGCAAGAGTCATCTGCGCCGTTGCCACCAGGACACACGCAGAGAAAATGAAACCAAATTTCATAATCGGCGCCTCCACAGCAAAAAAACGATACAAACAACACCGGCACAGTATAATAAGCTAGGCCAAAGACAATCAAGAACAACAGAAATGTACAGACGGTAAGAGGATAGTCACATGACCAGATTTTCATGCTTTCTTTTTGTAATCAGCCTTTTGGCCGGTGCGTCTTCGCCGGCGGAAGAATCTCCCGTAAGGGACACCTCACGGCGGAATCTGCAAACCGTAGAGCCCGCCGATCACGGCCGGGCGCTGGTCAATCCGCAGATGGGCTGGACCATGCACTTCTATTCGAACATTATTACCAACTACGGCTCGAAGCTGGAGCCGCAGGATACGCTGGATGACTTCCCGGGCCTTTCCTGCGTCTATCTTCGGGTGCCGTGGTCGTTCCTCGAGCCGCAGGAAGGCAAATTCAACTGGTCGCTGCTGGATACGCCCGCCCAGCGCTGGATCGACAAGGGCAGGCAAATCGCTCTTCGCATCAGCAGCACCGAATCCTGGATGCGCTGGGCGACGCCCGAATGGGTGTACGCCGCCGGCGCGAAGGGATACAATTTCACGGTCGGTAAAGGCGTCGATGAGAACGGCCCCTTCTGGGAGCCGGACTACAAGGACCCGGTCTTTCTCGAAAAGCTTGATAATTTTCTCGCGGCCATGGCGGCGCGGTACGACGGCAACCCGAACGTCGCCTTCATCGACGTCGGCTCGTTCGGCGTCTGGGGTGAAGGCCACTCCTGGGCCAGCTCGAAGCTGCCCTTTGACTACGAAAGCCGCAAGATACACGTGGACCTGTACTGCAAGCATTTCAAAAAAACTCTGCTGGCCATCAGCGACGACTTCGCCGGGCCGCAGGAACCGGGACGGCACTTGCCGATCACCGATTACGCCCTCTCCAAAGGTGTGACGCTTCGCGACGACAGCATTTGCGTTCAGCCTCCGCCGAACTCGTGGTTTCACGCCGAGATGGCCCAGGAATTCTGGCCGAAGCTGCCCGTGATTTTGGAGCACGAGCACTACGGGCCGAGCAAGAAAAGAAACGCCTGGGGCGACGGCTCGCTTCTGCTGAAGTCCGTCGAGGAATACCACGCCAGTTACATGTCCATCCACTGGTGGCCGCGAATCCTGCTGGATGAAAACCGTGACATTATCGAGAAGATCAACCGGCGGATGGGATATCGTATCCAACTGAGGAAGGTGGTCTTCCCCACGGAAATCAAATTGGGCGAGCCTTTTACCATCACAAGCACGTGGGCCAACGCCGGAGTTGCGCCTTGCTATCCGGGGGGTTTTGTCGCATTTGCCCTCAAGAACGAGCAGGGGGGGATCGTCGCGGCGTTTTGCGACGAATCGTTCAATGTTCGCGAATTAGCCGTCGGCCCGCCCGGCGAAGCGCCGGCAAAAACCATCAGCTCGACTCTTGCCGTAGCGCTAAAAACGTACGGCTTTGCCCCGAACACCCAGCCGGGCGCGTGCGATCTGTACGTCTCGGTCGGCATGAGAGACGGCACACCGGTCCTGGCCCTGCCGCACGAGAACGACGACGGCCGCCGCCGATACAAGCTCGGAACGATGCAGCTCCTTCCGGCCAGTCCGTAGAGCACGTCAGAAGTTGCCGGTTTGGGTATGAGCTATCTGCGTCACCTTCTTGTCGCGCTCGTCGATAAGGTAGAACGCGCCGGCACGCGGCACGTCTATGGTCACGTCGCCGAAGTCGGGTACGGCAATTGTCACACCCCGCTGGTCCTCCAGCGGCGAATGGACGTACACGAGCCATCGCCGCGAGCCCTTCTCGCTCTGTACCAAAGCCAGGCTGAAGACCGGAATGTTGGTTTTTTGTTCCCAGGGCCGCTGCGGGTCCAGGTTTGTGTCCAGCAAGAACCAGCGATCCACGTCGCGGTATTTCTGCGGGATATCCTCCTGGTAGGGATGGTGGTGCGCGCGGTTGGGCACAAGCGTGCCATGACGCCAGAATTCCCGCAGTGTTGCGTCGGTATAGACGCGATCGACGGCAAGCAGCAACCGCTCGAAGAAGGGCCGCCACGGTTCCAACGGCGTCGTGCTGCCGCGGAACTCCCGGACGACGCGCGGCCGCAGAAGCCATATTCCAAACTGAGCCCAGCCCAGGTACCGCTCCGGCGTGTACGTCTGGCCGTCTTTGGCGTATTGGCAGGCCTTGGACTTCTTGGTCATCTCGGGCGTGCAATCGGTCTGCGGCGTCCAGTCGGAGGCATTGCCGTCCCAGAGCGAAATCTCCCACCAGAAGTTCGGGTTGACCTTCCATGCCTCGTCGAGCTGGAAGAGCCAGTTCATCGACTCGACCTGGGTGGACCAGACCCAATGGTCGCGGATGTCGCTCCAGTTGTGGGTGTAGTACGAGGGGCTGCCCCCGTCCCAGATGTACCAGTCGGGGCTGGTCCATTCGTCGGTGATGAGCGAGTATTCTTTCCAGCCCGGCCATCGCCCGAAGTGCGACGGACCGAACGCACCGTAGCCGACGAACCGGACGTTCTTCTTCCACGTCTCGCTGACCAGCGCCTCGCGCATCGCCTTGAACATGACCGGATATCGCTCCATCCAGCCTTCGGCCACGACGTGCCGCTTGAACGAGTCCGGCCGTCCCGTGCCGTACTTGTCGAGATAACGCCTGGATTGCTCCACCTGACGCCAGCGCAAATCGGGCGCCTCGTTGTTGGAGACAAACAGGACCAGCGGCGGGTCGGGATACATCCGTTGCAATTCCTTCATCGCAGGCGTATCGACGTACGCCTTGGCCGGGTCGCGCCACGGCTCAATCGGCCCGAACGGGCTGAGCTTGCGGATCACCTTGCCGTCGGCGCCGATCACCGCGGGGCACTCCTGCGGCGCAAGCTCGCGGTACTCTTTGTCTAAGAGCATTGCCTCCCACTGCGTGCCGCGAAAACATATAGGCAGCCCAAGCTCACGACAATATCCAATCAAGGTGTCATAGTAGTCGTGAAATCGCTTTGCGTTCTTTTCGGAGCCCACGAGATCGCCTTGTGGCCAACTGAACCACGGCAGGATGTGGCGGCCGGCATCGAGCAATTGGGCCTGATACTGCGGCGTCCAGCCCCGGCCCTGGCTGCCCATGTTCCAATGGCTCACTAACGGCAGGGGCCGGCCCGCGGGGCCGTTGGATGGCAGCAGAGCCTCCCGACGAATTTCAATAGCCGCCTTCCTGGCCGCCGGGCTCGGCGCGGCAACCTCAGCGCCCAATGCGACCGACGAGCAGAATACGCAGCAAACAACCAGCAAGAATCGTGTTCGTATCACCATGCGTCTCTCAATTTCCAAAGGAGATAATTGCCGGCATTGTTCCCGTCAAGGACAACTTATCGCGTCAGTCGAAATCGGTGGGCAGATTCGGATTACGGTAGTGCTCGAACATTCGGGCAATTTGAAAAGGCAAAATGCGGGAGATGGATAATTCCGGAATCTCGTCCTCGGCGAAGAAATCGACGCCGGTCGTTTCGTAGCTCGTTTTGGCCGTGCCGCCGGTGATTTCGCACAGGAAGAAGAGTTTGTAAATGTGGAACGGAACCAAAGGCTCGTGGGGATGCTTGCTGCGGTCGTAAACCGCCATGAGCCGGCGCGCCTCCGTTTCGTAGCCGGACTCTTCGAAGATTTCGCGAACGACGCTCTCACTGGGCGACTGGCCCGGATCGGCCCAGCCACCCGGAAGGCTCCAGCGGTCGTCGAGTCTTTCTTTGATCAGCAGTATTTTGCCGTCGCGGAAGACCACGCCGCGAACATCGACTTTCGGCGTCGCGTAGCCCTCTTCCCGCGCAAAGATCGTCAGCAGGGTCCCGGTGTCCAGGTCGGATTGCGCGGACATCATCTCGGCGGCGATTTGGCGCACCTTTTCATACCGTTCGATGTCGTAAGGATTCTCGGCGTACGTCAGGCCGTTCTGCGAGAGTGCCGCCAGTTGTTTTGCCCATTTGAGCCAGACGGGTTCCATTCGCCTTGTCCTGTTATTTATCAGGTGATTTTTCCAGGCCGCAATGTTGGGCGCTCCGGCTACGGTTTTTCTACGGCCCGTTCGCCCGCCTCGCCAGCCGTGGTAATGTCCCGGCCCAGCCCCTGGACCGTCTGGCAGCCCATCAGCGAGAGTATCACAAGCGTCAGGGCGATCACCACCAAACTTCTTCTGATCATCTCTTCATTCCTCGAAAAAGTCGTTCAAACGCATAAAAATCGCTTCTATGTATATCGGCACAAGCCCCCGCGAACCATCAGCCCGAAAGAAAACAACCACCGGCGGTTTGTGTGAATGTAACGTGAATGATTAGAGAGGAGATTCTCGTTACGTTGCGCCGCTGCCAAAGCTGCTCGGTCTTGAGTGGGCACGGGGAATAGAGTATGCTAATACACGGTTTGGCTGAATCGCCGGTTTGCCGGTGACCCTACGGAATCTGGCCTTACTTGTCCGAAAGGAGTAAAGAGAGATGTTGTCGAGAATCGTCAGTTTTCTCAGTACCGACATTTGGAGAATAAAGCTCACTGATTACTCGCGAACCAAATCCTTCCTGCTGCGGCAACTGCGCATCGTGGCTCTTGCCGTTCGAGGTTACAACGAGGATAGCTGCAAGTTTCGCGCCTCGGCTCTGACCTTCTATTCGCTGCTGTCCATCGTCCCGGTCATCGCGATGATGTTCGGCGTTGCCAAGGGATTCGGGCTCGAAAAGCGCGTCGAAACAGAAATACTTCAGAGATTCAAGGGACAGGAGGAAGTCGCGCAGAAGATTCTGGCCTTTGCCAATTCCCTTCTTGAGAATACAAGGGGAGGGCTTATTGCGGGCGTGGGGGTCCTGATTCTGTTCTGGAGCGTGATGAAGGTCCTGGGCAATATCGAGCATTCGTTCAACGAGATCTGGGGCGTCACGAAGCCCCGGAGCATCGGCCGCAAGTTCAGCGATTATCTTTCTCTGATACTCGTGTGCCCGATTCTCATGGCCGTCGCCGGCAGTGCGACGGTCGTGGTGAGCAGCCAGGCGCAATTGCTGTTTGAGAAAATCACGTTTCTCAAGTCACTTGGCCCCGTGCTGCTCCTGCCGCTGAAGCTGCTGCCCTACTGTGCGCTATGGGTGGCCTTCACGTTCATATTCGTCTTTATGCCCAATACCGTGGTGAAGCTGAAATCCGGCCTGGTGGCCGGCGTTGTCTCCGGGACGCTTTTTCAGCTTTTACAGTGGGCCTATATCAACCTTCAGATCGGGGTGGCCAAATACAGCGCCGTCTATGGAAGCTTTGCGGCGCTTCCGCTGTTCCTGATATGGCTTCAGACGAGCTGGCTCATCCTTTTGTTCGGGGCGGAAATCGCCTTCGCCGTCCAGAACGTCCACACCTACGAATTCGAACAGGACTGCCTGTCCATCAGTCACTCACACAAGAGGCTGCTTTCGTTGCTCGTCGCCAGGCTGATCGTCAAGAGGTTTTGCGAGGGCGAGTCTCCCCTCGACGCCCCCGAAATCTCCCGGCTGCTGGAGATTCCGATTCGGCTCGTTCGCCAGATACTCCATGAGCTGGTCGAATCGAACATTCTGTCGGAGATAAGAAAACAAAGCGAAGGTAAAGAAGTTCAGTACCAACCCGCTCGTGACGTCGAGGCGCTGACCGCAAAACGCGTGGTTGACGCCCTTGAGAACAGGGGACATTCGGATATACCCGTTCTGGATTGCGAGGACTTGAGGAAGCTGACCGGCACGTTGGCCGCTTTTAGCGAGATTGTAGAACATGCCCCTTCGAACGTCACGCTCAAGAATATCTGAGAATCCCCCCGGAGATTTTCCTTGACAGGAATGTGGGCAATTTGGTATAGATAACGTCGTGAAGCTTGTGCCTGCGTCGTCGGGCATCTGCGGCTTTGGAGTCATCCTGCGGGCACAATTCTTGCAGTTTCTCAAATTGACAAAGAGGAGGAACTATTATGCAGGGTACGCATCGGCGAGGCAAACCCGGGTTTATCGCGGAGGTTTTTCGCGTTTGAGCTAACAGCATTTCTTCACTTTTTGCGGGAGGACTATCATGTTCAAGACACTGATTTATCGAGTTGCTCTTGTTCTGCTCGTGGGGCTGGTGAGTAATGCTTCCGGAGGGTTGCTGGCGCATTGGGAGTTTGATGAGGGCTCAGGCACGACGGCTCGCGACGGATCCGGGAACGGCCATGACGGTACGCTTCTGGGCGATCCAAAGTGGGTGGCGGGGATAATTGGCAGTGGCGCCCTGAGTCTGGACGGCACGGACGGCCTGGTGGAGGTACCCCACAATGCATCACTGAATCTGACGGACGCCCTGACGATTACGGCGTGGGTGAAGCTGCACGATCTCAGCACGTATTACTTTATCGTCTCCAAACAGCCCAGCGGCACGGCACAAAGCAACTATCCGGGCAACTACGAGTTCAGGATAGAGGTAAATACCGGCGCTGTGCAGTTCGGGCACCAGCAGACGGAGGGTGAGGTATATACCTTCTACACGTCCACCAGACGTATCATCGCCGAGCAGTGGTACCACGTTGCGGTAACATTCACTAAGGGAGGTCTGATCGAATTTTACATCGATGGAGCTCCGGCCGGAAGCTCCGCGCAATCGACCAATTTCGGAGTGTTGAACAATGAGCCCGTCAGAATCGGGGGCCGAAAAGACGGGTATTCGTTTTTCAACGGACTTCTGGACGATATTCACATCTACAACAGGGCGCTGTCTGCGGCCCAAATGCAGAAACTATATGACGGCATACCTCCGACGTTCACCATCGCCGAGAAGCCTAATCCCGCGGACGGGGCCATACATGCCGATACGTGGGTGACCCTTGGCTGGAGGCCGGGCCAATTTGCTGTTTCGCACGATGTCTATTTGGGTGACAAGTTTGACGACGTCGAGAGCGGCACCGGCGGCACGTTCCGGGGCAACCAGGCGGCAACGTACTACGTTGCCGGGTTTCCGGGATTTGCCTATCCGGCCGGTCTGGTTCCCGGCACAACGTACTACTGGCGAATCGATGAGGTCAATACCGCGCACCCGGGTAGTCCCTGGAAAGGTGATATTTGGTGCTTCTCGATACCTCCGAAGAAAGCCTATAATCCCAGCCCGGCGGATGGCGCTGAGTCTGTCGCTGTGGCTGCGACGCTTGGCTGGACGGCGGGTTTCGGCGCGAAGTTACATTATGTGTATTTCGGCGACAATTTTGATGACGTCAACGCGGCCAAAGGAGGACTCCCGCAGGGCACGGCAACGTACAAACCCAGCGCCCTCGAATCGGGTAAGGTTTACTACTGGCGGGTCGATGAGTTCGACGCCGTCGCCACGTACAAAGGCGATCTCTGGAGCTTTACCACTCCGGGCGCCGTCGGGAATCCGCAGCCGTCGAACCGTTCTGTGAATGCGCAGATCAATGCGGTTCTGAGCTGGACGCCGGCTGATGACGCTGCTTCACACCAGGTGTACTTCGGCGCGGACAAAGAGGCCGTGCGCAAGGCCGGCGCCGGTTCGCCCGAATACAAAGGTTCCAAGGCACTTGGCGCCGAGAGCTACGACCCCGGATTGCTCGAGCCGCAGGCCACGTACTATTGGCGTATCGACGAGGTCAACGATCTGAATCCGAACAGTCCCTGGAAGGGCCCGCTCTGGAGCTTCACGACGGGCAACTTCATGTTAGTCGATGATGTTGAGTCCTACGATGCCGGCGACAACGAGATATGGTGGGCGTGGAAAGATGGTCTTGGCTATGCCGCCCATGACAATGAGCCGGCGTACGCCGGCAACGGAACAGGCTCGGCGGTGGGTGACGAAGCCACTGCTTCATTTACCGAGGAAACCATCGTTCACGGCGGCCGTCAGTCCATGCCCTTCACGTATGATAACAATAAAAACGGCTACGCGAAGTACTCAGAGGTCGAGCGGACGTTGAGTGCGCCCCGGGACTGGACCGCGAAGGGGGCGGCCACGTTAGTGCTTTGGTTCAGAGGCAACTCAGACAACGCTGCGGACCGGCTGTATGTTGCGATAAGCAATAGCACCGGCGCCGCGGCGGTCGTGTACCATGATGATCCCAGCGCAGCACAGAAGGGCCGGTGGACCCAGTGGATTATTCCGCTTGAGGCCTTTGGGAATCAGGGTATCAACTTGACCAATGTGGATAAGATCGCCATCGGCGTGGGCACCCGAGGCAACATGACGGCGGCGGGCGGCTCCGGCAAGATATACATTGACGATATCCGGCTGTATCGGTAGGTTTCGTTTACTATCAATTATCCTATTTTGAGGCAGGACGATCATGTCTAACAAATTCCTTTGTTCGGTGTCTTTTGTTCTGATGCTTGGCCTGGCGCTGCCGAATGCAGCAAACGCCGAGCTCGTAGGCTGGTGGAGGTTCGAAGAAGGTTCCGGCAACACGGCCAATGACACATCCGGCAACGGTCACCACGGGACGGTTCTGGGGACGCCGGAATGGGTGTCCGGCGCACCTGGTTTTGGCGGCGCACTGGCATTCAACCCGGACAAATGCAAGGGACTTAACTGCGGACCCTTCGACCCTACCGATGGGACGGGGCATTTCACCCTCGCCCTTTGGGCGTTCTGGGATGGAACGGGCGATTTTCAGCATTTTCTCACCAAGTCGAATGGGTGGGGCGCAGCCACGATGATGTTCCAGGTCGAGCTGTGGGGCGCCCATACCGACGCCACTTATACAGACAGGATTGGCATTTCGTATGAAGCGGCCGGATCGGTCCCCTTCTCCATTATGCCTAAGAACGAATGGGTTCACCTGGCCCTGACATTCGACGGAAGCAACGCCAGGCTTTATCTTAACGGCGTCGATGACGTGGGCCCTAAAGCGCTTTCAATAGGTCCAAATATCGATGCCCCGGTCTTTATCGGCGTGGACTACAACGGCGGCAGGGTGTTCCATGGGCCGCTTGACGAAGTCCGCATTTACAGCCACGCCCTCTCGCAGGTCGAGGTCCTGAGTGCAATGAAGGGCGAGCGCTGGCCATACGCCTTCGGTCCGGACCCGGCTGACGGCGCCATCCTCAAGGACACATGGGCTACCCTGTCGTGGAAGGCGGGAGATTTTGCGGTCTCGCACAATGTCTATCTCGGCGACAACTTCAACGACGTGAATGCCGCAGCGAGCGGCACGTTCGTCGGTAATCAGACGCTGACGATGCTGGTTGTCGGTTTTCCCGGATTTCCTGTTCCGAATGGTCTGATTCCGGGCACGACCTACTACTGGCGAATCGATGAAGTCAACGCCGCCGAGCCGAACAGTCCCTGGAAAGGGCCCATCTGGCGCTTCTCGATTCCGCCCAAGACGGCTTATAACCCCAGCCCGGCCGACGGTGCGGAATTCGTCGGGCCGGATGTGACGTTGACCTGGACCCCGGGCTTCGGCGCGAAACTGCACCATGTGTACCTCGGCACGAACCTGGCCGACGTCGAAGCCGGCGCGCCCGGTGTGTACAAAGGACCGGCGGGCGTTGCGAAGTTCGGACCTACCAAGCTGGACGCGGAGAAGGTCTATTACTGGCGAGTCGATGAGTTCGATGGGACCTCGACGTATAAAGGCAGTATCTGGACCTTCACGACGCCCGGCGCTGCGGGCGATCCACAGCCGGCTAATGGCGCCGCGGGCGTGCAGATGACCGCGAAATTGAGCTGGACGCCGGCAACGACTGCCACTTCCCACCAAGTTTATTTCGGCACGGATAAAGACGCCGTCAGGAACGCCATGACTGCTTCGCCGGAGTACAAAGGCAGCAAGGCCAAAGGCTCCGAAAGCTACGATCCCGGCAAGCTCGCCTGGTATAGCCCTTACTATTGGCGCGTGGATGCCGTTTATAGTACAGGCACAGTAAAAGGCCTCGTCTGGAGCTTCACGACGGCCGATTTCATCACGGTAGATGATTTCGAGTCCTACAATGACATTGATCCTCCCGCTGCCGGGAGCAACAGGATATTCGACAAGTGGATAGACGGCTTTGCAACCCCGACGACAAACGGTGCGCTGGTGGGCAATGACCTGCCTCCTTACGCCGAGTCCGGCCCAGGCCGGATTCACACTGGCGTCCAGTCGATGCCGTATCGCTACGACAATACCAACAAGACTTCTGAGGCGACCTTCACGCTGGTTTATCCGCGCGACTGGACTGAAGAAGGTGTCACGAAGCTGTCGCTATGGTTCCGCGGCTCATCGGGTAACGCCGCTGAGAAGATGTACATGGCTCTTAATGGCGGCTCGCCCGTCTATCACGCTGATCCGAAGGCGGCCCAGAAGGGCGGATGGACCGAGTGGGTGATCGACCTGCAGGCGTTCCAGGGCGTGACGCTCACGAACGTTAACACGATTTCGCTTGGCTTCGGCACCAAGGGCAGCCCTGTGGCCGGCGGCTCGGGCAAGGTGTACTTCGACGACATCCGCCTGCATCGGTAGGTCCGCTTATTTGTACTGTCTAATTTGACTAATGAGTTCTAAGTCGTTTATACGATTTACTTTCCAGGGGGATAATCCCCATGGAAAGGTAAAACGATGGAGCGACGATTCGAAATACAAAAGCGCAAGATTCTTCG
>Ga0210377_10000895_pt1 | contig 28241 bp, 28 predicted proteins | sample PLM4_65_b1redo_FD_155480 | JGI IMG/M metagenome (GOLD analysis project Ga0210377, IMG submission 155480) | Groundwater sediment microbial communities from an aquifer in East River, Colorado, USA - PLM4_65_b1 redo | ecosystem: Environmental > Terrestrial > Soil > Riparian zone | place: USA: East...
GCCCGCTGCGCTCCCAGCACCCGGCACTTTCGCCCTCGAAGCAGCGCCCGGCCAGCAGCAGCGCAGCGCCGTTCTCGAGCAGATGGTTGCCGAGCAGGTGCGTTTCCAGATGTCGCGCGAGCCACTCGGCCTGAAGGAAGATCGAGCTCCAGAGCGCGTCCCGAAGCGCGACGTCGGCCAGGGTGCGCTCCCGATGCTCGCCGAAGAAGAAAGCGCACCAGTTCACGAGCCGGAGCGACGTCGGATACGGCTCCCAGCCCGTCTGGGCGGGCGCGAGGACGTGCCGCTCGATCCAATCGAGCGCAACGACGCGGGCCGCGTCCCAGCCGAGATCCCAGATATACTCGAAGTAGTGTAAATTGTATTGCCACAGCCGGGGCAGCTCGAGCGCATTCCAGCGCGGCGGGAAGCCGACCGGCTCGCGGCGATTCAGGAACATGAACTCGCCGGCGAGCAGATCGGCGCGAGCCTGGGCGCGTGCGGCGGGCGACAGGAACGGAGCGCGCGGTTGCAAGCGGGCGCCGGGGTACGCAGGAACGGGTCGCGCGCGAAAGGCCGCGGGATCCTCGATGTAGCGGGCCAGGCGGGAGCGGAGCTGGGCGAGGATCTGGCGTCCGCGCAGCGGGCGGACGGTGTGGTACCACAAAGCCAGCGACATCTCGGGCTCGGTCGTGCCGTCCTCTCGCCCGCGCGGAGCCCCGTTCTTACGCGATTCCGCTGCCCGCCGCCAGGGTTCGGGGACGATTCAGAGAGGTTCGAGTCCGCAGTCGCGGATCTTCTGGAGCAGCGTCTTGTAGCTCACACCCAGCAGGCGAGCGGCCTGCTTGCGGTTCCAATGGGTGTGGTGGAGCACGCGGTCGATGGTCTCGCGCTCGGCCTCCTGCGCGGCTCGCCGGCCCACCTCGCGCAGGGGGATCTGTCCCGCCGTGGCCTCGATCTCCTCGATCAGGCGCAGCAGCGAGCTGCCGGGAGGCCGCCCGCTGCGGTCCGCGCGCAGCACTTCGTCCAGGATCTGCGATTCGCTCTCGAGCACGACGATGCGCTTCATCATGTTCTCGAGCTCGCGGACGTTGCCGGGGAACGCGTAGCGCTCGAGCGCGCGCAGCAGCCGGTCGGAGAGGCGCGGCAGCGGCTTGCGGTAACGGGCTGCGGACGCGCGCAGGAAGTTCGCGACGAGCGTCGGAATCTCCTCGCGCCGCTCACGCAACGGCGGAAGCGTCACGGTGACGACGTTGACGCGGAAGAACAGGTCCTCACGAAACGTCCCCTCGCGCACCATCGCATCGAGCTTGCGATTGGTGGCGCACACGACGCGCACGTCGACTGCGATCTCCTGATTGCCGCCGAGCCGGGAGAAGCGGCCGTCCTGGAGCACCTGGAGCAGCTTCGCTTGCAGGCCCTGGCTCATCTCGCCGATCTCGTCGAGAAAGATCGTGCCTTCGTGCGCCTGCTCGAACTTTCCCTGCTTGCGCGCCCCCGCCCCGGTGAAGGCGCCCTTCTCGTAGCCGAACAGCTCGCTCTCGAGCAGATCCTCCGGAAGCGCTGCGCAGTTGACCTTGACGAAGCGTTCGTGCGCGCGCGAGGAGACCGCGTGCAGCGTGCGCGCGACGACCTCCTTGCCCGAGCCGCTCTCGCCCTGGATCAGGACCGTGACGTTGGTGTCGGCCACCTGCTCGAGCAGGGCCTTCACGCGCTGCATGGCAGCGCTCGCCCAGGTGATCTGCTCACCGGACGCGCCCTGCTGCTGGCCGAGCGCGTGCAGCTCGTGTTCGAGCGCCCGGCGCTCGAGCACCTTCGCGAGCGTGGCCTCGAGCTCCTGCTCTTCGAAGGGCTTGTTCAGATAGTCGACGGCGCCGAGGCGCATGGCCTCGACGATGGTTCCGGTCTTGCCCACCACCGAAAGCATCACCACCGACACCTCGGGATGCTCGGCGCGGATGCGCGCGAGCGTCGCGAGGCCATCCTGCCCCGGCATCATCACGTCGAGCAGCACGACGTCGGGCGCGGCGCCACCCTCGAGCAGCGCGAGCGCGCTGCGCCCGTCCTCGGCGGTATCGACGTCGAAGCCGCGCAGCTCGAGCAGGTGGGCCACGAAGGTCCGGATACCCTCGGCGTCGTCGACGACGAGAACGCGCGGGCGTACGACCTTGTCGCCGCGACGCTCCGCGGACTTCGCGCCCGGACGGCTTCGGCCTTGCGCCACGGCTAGCGCTCCGACGCGCGCCGAGCGGGGTCCGCCGCCGGCAGTGTGAACGCGAACCGGCAGCCGCCGCCCGGCCGATCGCCGAGCGAGATCGCACCGCCATGCGCCTCGACCAGGCGGCGGCAGATCGCGAGCCCGAGCCCGAGGCCTCCGGCGCGCCCACCCGAGCTCACCTGGATCCACGGCTGGAAGATCCGCTCGCGGTGCTCCAGCGCGACGCCCGGCCCGTCGTCCTCGACGCAGACCTCGACGAAGCGACGGCCTCCCACCAACCTCGGGAGCAGGCGCGCCCCGATCTCGATCGTCGCCTTCGGACCGCCGTGCTGGATGGCGTTGCTGACGAGATTGGTGAGGATCTGCTCGACGCGCAGCGGGTCGAAGCGCGCGTACGCCGCGGCCGAATCGATCTGGACGAGCAGACGCGAGTCGCGTTCGGCCGCGAGCGGGAGCAGCCCCTCCACCACCGCCTCGACCACCGGCGCGAGGGCATGGCTGCCGAGCTCGAGCACCTCGCCGCCCTGCTTCTCGCGCGAGGCTTCGATCAGCTTCTGGATGAACTCGTTCAGACGCTGACAGCTCTTCGCGCTCTCGAGTAGGAAGCGGCGTTGCTCGTCCGTCACCGGACCCGCATCACCGGACAGCAGCAGGCGGCTATAGCCGCCGATCACCGTCACCGGAGTGCGCAGCTCGTGGCTGACGACCGAGAGCAGCTCCTCACGCCCATCGCGCTCGGCGCGCAGCTCCTCCCGCAGCGACGCGAGCTCGCGATTCGCGCGCTGCAGCTCCTGGCTCGCGCGCAGGAGCTCGCGTTCGAGCGCGCGAAGCTGGGTCACGTCCTCGCAGCACCAGGCGTCGGTGCCCGGGGCGAGCTCGGGCCACGCGAGCTGGCAGATCACGCGGCGCTCGGCGCCGGTCGGGCGGCGCAGCGTGCACTCGACCGGCCGCTTCCGCGTGCCGTCCGGAAGGCCCTGGCCGGCATCGGCGAACAGATCGACGAAGCGGGCTCCGACGAGCGCCGCGGCTTCCGACCGGCCGGCGAGCTCGGCGAACACGGGGTTCGCCCAACGGACGCGCCCGTCGTGAACCAGTGCGACCCCGTCCGGCAGCGCATGGGCGAGCTGCGCGAGGCTCTCCTCGCAGCGCTTCGCCGTCGCTTCGCGTTCCGCGGCCTGGCCCATCGCCCCCTCTGCGCGGTCAGCCCAGCCGCAGCCCGAGACCCGTCGATCGCGGCGATCCGCATGGATCCCCGTCATCTCATCGCCGCTTCCGAGCATCAGCTTTAACGGTGATTCCCTTTTCGCGACAGTCGCTTGGCTGGATCCAGCCGGCGCCGGCCACAGCCCGGGAGGCGCGCTGGGCCGTGCGCTGGCAGGCGCCGCGATGCGGGGGGGCGGACCCTGCAAGTTGCGGCTCCCCTGCGCTCGATAACCATGTAGTCTGCTTCCGGGGAGGGGTTCCGACGATTGCGCCGCCGCGTGGCGGCAGATCGAGCTTCGAGGGATGCCTCCCATGACCGCCTCGACCGCACACCCCGCGACGACGACGAAGGCGCAGCGCCGGTGGCTGGCGAACCTGCTGCTCGCGACGGGGTCGCTGCTGCTGTGCCTGCTCATACTCGAGCTCGGCGTGCGCTTGTTCGTCGACGTTGACGGTCCGGGGCCGATCGCCGTTTACGACGTCGATCTCTCCACACGAATCGCCTTCCTTCCCGGACGCGAGCGACTCTACGAGACGCCGGAGTTCCGCTACACGCTGAAGACCAACCGATTCGGCCGGCGCGACCGCGAATGGAGCGACGCCGAGCTCGCCGACGAGGGCAACCTGCTCTTCGTCGGAGACTCGTTCGTGATGGGCGCGAGTGTCGAGGACGAAGAATCCATCCCCACGCGGCTCGAAGCCTGGACGAAGGCGAAGGGGACGCCGCGCGAGGTCTTCAACTTCGGGATGCCCGTCACGGGGATTCCCCAATACGTACGAATCCTCGAGGATGCGCTGCGGATCGGCGTGAAGGCGCGCACCGTGTTGATCGGGGTGTTCGTGGGAAACGACTTCGAACCCGGATTGCTCGAGCCGGTCGATGCGCTCCCCCCAGTCGCGGCCGCGCCGCCGCGCTTCGCGCCTCACTCCTTGCTGCTGGACGTCCTGCGACGCCGCGTGTCGCAATCGTCGCTGCTGGTCGGCTGGATGCTCCAGCTCGGGGATTGGCTCGGCGTCCGTCTCTACAACACGAACAACAGCTACATCTTCCTGCGCAACCCGCCGCCGGACCAGATCGAGACGTTCGATCGTTTCCTCGACAAGCTCCGCGAGATCCAGGAGATCTGCGAGCGCCACGGGCGCGATCTCTACATCGTGGTCTTCCCGAACAAGATCCAGGTGGAGAATCACGAGAGCCTCTCCACATCCGTCTATGACACGGAGCGCCCGAATCGGCGCATCGCCGAGTACTGCGCGAGCCAGGGACTGCGCTGCTTCGATCAGCTCGCAGTTCTCTCGGACACCTACGCGAGGGAGGGCCGCCCGCTCTACTTCCCGGTGGACCGCCACCTGAACCAGATGGGAAACCGGATCGCGGCCGACTCGATCGCCGCCTCCCTCGAACGCGCGCACGCGCTGGCGCCGAATCCTCGCCCGCAGCAGCGGCCCGAAACTGCGGCTGAGAAGGCCGCGCGGACGATCCGATCCGCTCGCCAACGTTCCTGACGAATCCCCAGGCCATGCGATTCATTCAGCGCACGACCGCGCTCAGCGTCGCGAGCTTGCTGATCTCGTCCCTGCTCTCGCTCGGTGTCCTGGAGGGATCCCTCCGCGTCTATCACCGGGTCAAGCTCTGGCGCGAGCGGCAGGCGCTCCCACCCCTCGCGTCGCGGGCGATGATCCCGAGCGCAGACCCCGAGCTCCTCTTCGAGTGGAACCCCGGCTGGAGCAAGGACGGCTTCTCGGTCAACTCGCTCGGAATGCCCGACCGCGAAGTCGCGCTCGAGAAGCCCGACGGAGTGTTCCGGATCGCGTTCGTGGGCGATTCGATCTCGGCAAACTTCGGCCACCGCCCGCGGCCCGAGATCTACCTGAACGTGCTCGGACGCACGCTCGATCACGAGGCACGGGGGGGAATCCGATTCGAGGTGCTGAACTTCGGTGTCAATGCGTATAGCTTGCTGCAGAGCGTGCGCATGCTCGAGACCCGTGCCTTGCGGTTCGCGCCGGATCTCGTGATCGCACAGCTCTGCTTGAACGACCCCTACCCGTCGAGCACCCCCTACGCCGATCTCACGCCGGAGGGGCCGTCGAGGCTTTGGAACTTCTTGTTCCGCCGGCTCGCCCCCCTGCACTTCTGGGCGTGGTCGTACGTGGGAAATGGCTACGACGACGCGGGCATCGAGAACGTGAAGCGAGGGATCGCGCGCCTCGCAGAGATCGCACGTCGAGGCCCGCCGGTCCTGGCGGTCCTGTTTCCGTACCTGTATGCGCCGGCCTACGACGAGTGGGGCTTCGAACGCTTCCACGACGTCTACCGGGAAGCGGCACGCGAGGCCGGGCTGCCCCTGCTCGATCTCTACCAGCCGTTTCGTCGAGCAGGCGCCATCGAGGTGAGGGGGGTCAACGCCGATGCGATCCACCCCGGACGCGAGATGCATGAGCTCGCCGCAGCCGAGATCCTGGCCGAGCTCGACCAGCTCGGAATGCTTCCCAAGGCGTTACCGGGCGGGGGCCGGGCTTCGGCCCAAGGTGGAGCCGAGGGGCCTCGGCTCGAAACGACCAGAGAGTCAGGCCGGTGAGCCGAGGCGGCTCCGGGTGGCATGTCGAGGCTTCAGGGGGTTCCGCCCGAGTCCCGAGCGCGGCGTGCTTTCAGCCCCGGCGGCGCCCGCCGGCTCGAGCCGGCCTTGCGCCAGACGCTGCAGAAACGGCCGCATCGCCCTGTCGAAGAGCCCTGTCAGCGCGACCAGAGCAGCGACCATCCCAGCGATCTCGAAAAGCTCCAGACTCATCGGCATCCTCTCTGTCCACTCATCGGCAGTTCCGCCTGTATGCTTGAAGTGGCCGTGAGTGCCCCCTTGGTGTCGCGACGCGCTTCATTTCCCCCGGGGGTCACCGCGCGGCGCGCCGTCCGAACGAAGCGGTATGCTGTCGCGCCGGCAGCGGGGCGAGGCGCCGCGCGCTCGCAGGCGGCGGGCCGGAATCCAGCATGACGAGCCACGACGCGCGCCAGCGCATCGACTTCCTCGTCGCGGAGCTGAACCGCCACAACCGGCTCTACTACGCGCTCGACCGGCCCGAGATCTCCGACGCGGAATATGATCGCCTGCTGCGCGAGCTCGAGGGGCTGGAGGCGGCACATCCCAGGCTGCGCCGGCCCGATTCGCCGACCCAGCGCGTGGGAGCGCCCTCCGCCGAGGGCTTTGCCGCGGTCCCGCATGCGGTCCCGATGCTCTCGCTCGACAACGCCATGGACGAGGCCGAGCTGCGCGCCTTCGACGAGCGCATCCGAAGACTGCTCGGCACCGACGCACCGGTCGAGTATTTCGCCGAGCCGAAGCTCGACGGCGCCAGCATCGAGCTCGTCTACGAGGACGGCGAGCTCGCGGTGGGCGCGACGCGCGGCGACGGGCGCGTCGGCGAGGACGTGACGGCAAACTTGAAGCTGTGTCCGAGCCTGCCCCTCGCGCTCACGGGCGCGCCCCGGCCGGCGGCGCGCGTCTCGGTGCGCGGGGAGGTCGTGCTGCCGATCGCCGCCTTCGAGCGGCTGAACGCGCGCCGGCTCGAAGCGCAGCTCGAGCCCTTCGCCAACCCACGCAACGCGGCCGCCGGCTCGCTGCGCCAGCTCCACGATGTCGACCGCGCGCGGCTGCGTGCGCTCGAGTTCCGTGCCTACGGGCTGGCAGAGGGGGTGCCGAAGGGCGTGCACACGCAGGAGGGCGTGCTGAGCAAGCTCTCTGCCTGGGGCTTCCTGGTGAGCGAGGAGGGCGAGCGGTGCCCCGACATCGACGCTGTGGTCGCCCATCACGCGCGCTTGCTCGCGCGCCGCGCCCGGCTGCCCATCGAGATCGACGGCACGGTGGCGAAGGTGAACCGGCTCGAGCTCCAGGAGGAGCTCGGCAGCCTTCCGCGCTCCCCGCGCTGGGCGATCGCCGTGAAGTTCCCGCCCCAACAGGAAACGACGGTCGTCGAAGCCATCGAGGTGCAGGTCGGGCGCACCGGCGCGCTCACGCCCGTGGCGCGGCTGCGGCCGGTGCGCGTCGGCGGCGTCAGCGTGTCGAGCGCGTCGCTGCACAACCAGGACGAGATCGAGCGCAAGGACGTGCGCGTCGGCGACAGCGTGCTCGTGCAGCGCGCCGGCGACGTGATTCCGCAGATCGTCGCGGTGATCCCCTCGCGGCGCCGGCGCCGGGCGAAGCGCTTCCGCCTCCCGACCCGCTGCCCCGTGTGCTCGGCGCCGACGGTGCGGCTCGAGGACGAGGCCGTGACGCGCTGCACGAACCTCGATTGCCCGGCGCAGCTCAAGAACAACCTGCGCCACCTCGCGAGCCGCGGCGCGCTCGATATCGAAGGCCTCGGCGAGAAGCTCATCGACCAGCTCGTCGACCGCGGCATCCTGAAGCGGCTCTCCGACGTCTTCCGCCTCGACGCCGCCGCGCTCGCCGGCCTCGAGCGCATGGGCGAGAAATCGGCGGCGAACCTCGCGGCGAGCCTCGAGCGCGCGCGCGAGACGACGCTCGCGCGCTTCCTGATCGCGCTCGGCATCCGTCACGTGGGCGAGGGCGTGGCCGAGCTGCTGGCACGCCGTTTTGGCGACCTCGACGCGCTGCTCGCCGCCTCGCAGGAGGAGCTCGAAGGCGTGCCCAGCATCGGCCCCACGATCGCGGAGAGCGTCGCGCGCTTCTTCGCGGACGCGCGCAACGCCGCCGAGGTGCAACGCTTCCGCGAGGCGGGCGTGCGCTGGCCCAGCGCCGAGCCCAGCGCGGCGCCGAGCGGGCCCCTGCTCGGCAAGACCTTCGTGCTCTCCGGCGGGCTCGCGGGGATGACACGCGTGACGGCGAAACGGCAGATCGAGGCGCGCGGGGGTCGCGTCGCAGCATCCGTTTCGAAGCAGACCGACTACCTGGTCGCGGGCGCCGACCCCGGCAGCAAGCTCGAGAAGGCGAGGCAGCTCGGCGTCGAGATCCTCGACGAGGCGGCGCTCTTGCGTCTGCTCGCGGACTGAGCCTCTAGCGTGCGCCGGAAGAGCCACTCGCCCGCGGTCAGGCGGTAATCGAGCTGGAGCGGGATCTCGACCGAGAGCAGAGCGAGGCCCGCGAGCACGGCGGTGAACAGCAGCCGGCGTCACCAGCCGGGCTGCGCCTCCATCGGAGGGTCTTGTCAGTCGCCGCTTTGCAGCCGCGCGCCATTGCGCTCGCGGATCTCCAGCGCGCGCGCATAGACCTCGCGCCGGGGAACGCCGTACTGGAGCGAGAGCCGCGACGCGATCGCTCGCGTCGTCTCGCCCGAGGCGAGCAGCGCGCCGATCTCGGCTTCCAGAGCGGCATCCCGATCCGGAGCGGCGCCCGCCACGGTCTCGCGCGGGCACCCGCCGACGACGATCGTGACTTCTCCGCGCGTGCCTGCCGAGAACTTCGTGGCGAGCTCGCGAAGCGTGCCGCGCGCGACCTCCTCGTGCAGCTTCGTGAGCTCGCGGGCCAGGCAGGCGGGCCGGTCGCCCAGGATCTCGGCCATGCGGCCGAGCGTGGCTCCCACGCGCCGCGGCGACTCGAACAGCACGAGCGTCTCCGGGCGCTCGCGCCAGGCGACGAGCCAGGCATCGCGCTCGCCGGCGCGCCTCGGCAGGAAGCCCGCGAAGGCAAAGCGCGCCGTCGGAAGGCCGGCGACGGCGAGCGCCGCGAGCACGGCCGACGGACCGGGAACGGCTTCGACGGCGTGCCCGGCGGCGATCACCGCAGCCACCAGCCTCTCGCCCGGGTCCGAGACCAGCGGCGTGCCGGCATCGGAGACGAGCGCGACGCGGCCGCCCGTCGCGAGCGTGTCGAGCACGCGCACGATGCGCGCAGCCTCGTTGTGCGCGTGCAAAGAGACCGGCCGCGCGGCGATACCAAAGCGATCGAGCAGGATGCGCGTGCGGCGGGTGTCCTCGGCGAGCACCAGCTCCGCTTCGCGCAGCACACGCAGCGCGCGCAGCGTCACGTCCTCGAGGTGGCCGATCGGCGTCGCGACCACGTAGAGCGTGCCCACGGCTAGCGCCCCCGGCGCCGCTCGGGATAGAGCGAGAGCAGCCCCTCGGCCGACGCCGCGCACAGCCCTCGTTCCGTGATCAATCCCGTCACGAGCCTCGCGGGCGTGACGTCGAAGGCGAAATTTCGGACCGGGCTCGCGTCCGGCAGGATCGTGACCTCGGCGCGCTCGCCGCTCGCGGCCCGTCCGGCCACCACGCGCAGCTCGCTCGCCGCTCGCTCCTCGATCGGAATCTGCGCGACGCCGTCCGTGAGGCTCCAGTCGATCGTCGAGTACGGCAGCGCGACGTAGAACGGGATGCCGTTGTCCCGCGCCGCGAGCGCCTTGGGATACGTCCCGATCTTGTTGCAGACGTCGCCGGTCGCCGTGGTGCGATCGCTGCCGGTGACGACCAGGTCGACCTGTCCGCGCTGCAAGAGGTGCCCGGCGGCGCTGTCGGCGACGACCGTGTACGGCACGCCGTGCTGGGCGAGCTCCCAGGCCGTGAGGCTCGCGCCCTGGTTGCGCGGACGCGTCTCCGACACCCAGACGTGCAATGGAATCCCGCGCTCGAAAGCGACGTAGACGGGAGCGAGCGCCGTGCCCCAATCGACGGTCGCGAGCCAGCCGGCGTTGCAGTGGGTGAGCAGACGTACGGGCTGCCCGCCCCGGCGCTCCGACAGCTCGGCGAGCAGGCGGGCGCCGTGCTCGCCGATCGCACGGCAGGTCGCGACGTCGGCATCGGCGAGCGCGGCCGCCTGCGCGAAGGCGCGCGGGAGCCGCTGCGCCGGCGCGACACCCGAGAGCGCGGCGCGCATCTCGCCGAGCGCCCAGGCGAGGTTCACGGCGGTGGGACGCGTCGCAAGCAGCACCCGGCAGGCGGTCTCGAGCGCCGCATCGGAAGCATCCCGGCGCAGCGCCAGGCAGACGCCGTAGGCCGCGGTGACGCCGATCAGCGGTGCGCCACGCACGCGCATGCTCGCGATCGCCTCGGCCGCGTCCTCGAGGCTCTCGAGCCGGGCGATGCGCAGCTCGAAGGGCAGCCGGGTCTGGTCGATGATCTCGACCCCGACGCCATCGTGCGCCACGCGGATCGTGCGCTGCGCAACGCCTGCGATCAACACCCCCGAGCGCCTCCCGCCTACTCGCCCTCGAACTCGACGAGCGACACGAGATGGTGTCCGAGCTCGGCGATGCGCCGACTCCCGCCGAGGTCGGGAAGGTCGATGATGCAGGCGCAGCCGACGATCTCGCCGCCAAGTTTCTTGATCACGCGGATCGCCGCCTCGGCCGTGCCCCCGGTCGCCACCAGGTCGTCCACCAGCAGCACGCGCTCGCCGGGCGCGATGGCGTCGCGGTGCATCTCGACGCGATCGGTTCCGTACTCGAGCGCGTAGTCCTCGCCGATCGTCTCCCACGGCAGCTTGCCCCGCTTGCGAACCGGAGCGAAGCCGGCGCGGAGCTCGAGCGCGACAGCGCCGCCGAGGATCAGCCCGCGCGCCTCGATACCCGCGACCTTGTCCACGCGTTCGTCCCGGAAGGGCTGCGCGAGCCCCTCGACGGCCTCGCGGAAGCCGCGCGCGTCGAGCAGCAGCGTCGTGATGTCGCGGAACTGGATGCCCGGCTTGGGGTAGTCGGGAATCGTACGAATCAGTGACCGCAGCGAGCTCGCGCGCTCCCGCTTCATCGGGCGCGCAGCACGCGGCCCGCCACGGCGTCGAGCCGACGCAGCAGCTCGGGGTCGCGCGCGCCCTCCGCGGTGATCAAGGCGTGTTCGAGCGCGCGGTCGCAGCCGTCGGCGCAGGGAAGCGGGCGCGCCGCCGCGCGAGACGCGACGCGGCCGACGAGCGAGCGTGCGTGCTCGGCGTTGCTCGCGAGCACCGCGAGGATCTGCGCGACCTCGACGCGGGCGTGATCCGGATGCCAGCAATCGTAATCCGTCACCATCGCGACGCTCGCGTAACACAACTCCGCTTCACGGGCGAGCTTGGCCTCGGGCATGTTGGTCATGCCGATCACGTCGCAGCCCCACGCGCGATACAGGCGCGACTCCGCGAGGCTCGAGAATTGCGGGCCCTCCATCGCGAGGTAGGTGCCCCCGCGCGCGCACGGGAGCCCGAGCTCGCGCGCGGCCTGTTCGATCCGATCCAGCAGCGAAGCGCAGACGGGCCGCGCCATCGAGACGTGGGCGACGAGCCCCGTGCCAAAGAAGCTGCTCGCACGCGCGTGCGTACGGTCGATGAACTGATCGACCAGCACGAAGCTCCCGGGCACCAGATCCTCGCGCAGCGAGCCGCACGCGGAGAGCGAGATCACGTCGGTCACGCCGACGCGTTTGAGGGCATCGAGGTTGGCGCGGTAGTTGACCTGCGAGGGGGGAATCGGGTGCCCGCGCCCGTGGCGCGGCAGGAAGGCCAGCGGCACGCCGTCGAGCGCGCCGAGCAGCAGCTCGTCGGAGGGCGACCCGAACGACGACTCGACTTTCTCCCAGCGCGCGCCCGCAAGCCCCTCGAGCGCGTAGACCCCGCTCCCGCCGACGATCCCGAGCGTACGCGTGCCGGCTCCCGCGGGCGACATGGTTCGCTACCGTAGCACCGCCCCGCGGTCCCGCGGAGTCATCCATGCAGCAATCGAGGCTCGCGCTCGGCGCGGCGGGCGAGGCGTGCGCCGTCGAGCACTTGTTGCGCCGCGGCTTGCGCATCCTCGCGCGCAACGTGCGCAGCGGCGGCGTCGAGATCGACGTGGTCGCGGCGCGCGGCGCGCTCGTCGTCTTCGTCGAGGTGAAGACGCGCCGATCGCGTCACGCCGGACTTCCCGAGGAGGCGGTCGACGCGCGCAAGCAGGCGCGCCTCGTCGCCGGCGCCAGCGCCTGGCTGCGCGAGCACCCGGGCGTGGCGACGCGCATACGCTTCGACGTGATCAGCTGCGAGGCGACCCCGGACGGCTTCCACGTGCGCCACCTGGAAGGCGCCTTCGACGCGAACGGCTGAACGCCGGCGCAGAACGCGCACACCGCACACGCATCGAGGGCGGGGGCGGGGCAGAGGTCCCCGAGGATGGACGACAGGCAGCCGCAGGGGACCGCTGCCCCGCCCCCGACCCAGTGACGCGTGAGTTCTTCCGCAGCCTGCTAGGCGTCGCTCTTCGCGGGAGCCGCGTCAGCGGGAGCAACCGCCCCCTCGGCGGTTGCTTCCATCGCGGTGCCCGGCGCCTCGGCCGTATCGCCCATCAACCCGGCGAGGTCGCGGATCTTCGAGCGCAGGCGCGCCTTCTTGCCGGTGAGGTCGCGCAGGTAGTAGAGCCGGGCGCGCCGCACGTGGCCCCGGCCCTTGATCTCGACCTTCGCGACCGCCGGCGACTGGATCAGGAAGACGCGCTCGACGCCCACGCCGTAGGAGACCTTGCGCACGGTGAAGGTCGCCCCGGCGCCGCTGCCGCGGCGACGGATCACCAAGCCCTCGAAGATCTGGATCCGCTCTTTCTCGCCTTCCTGGATCTTCACGTGGATCCGCACCGTGTCACCCGGACGGAAGGGCGGCAGATCCCGACGCAGGGGCTGCGGCTGCAGGGCATCGAAGCTCTTCATGACGATTCCTCTCGCGACCCAGAAACGAGCAGATCCGGACGCCGGACCCGCGTCACCTCGCGCGCCTTTTCAAAGCGCCAGCGTGCCACCGCCCCGTGATCGCCGGAGCGCAGCACCTCGGGCACCGCCAGGCCGCCGAATTCGGGCGGCCGAGTGTACTGGGGTCCTTCGAGAAGGCCCGCCTGGAACGACTCCGAGCGCAGCGACTCCGCGTTGCCGACGGCCCCCGGAATCAGACGCACGACGCCTTCGGCGACCACCATCGCCGGCACCTCGCCGCCGGACAGCACGTAATCGCCGATCGAGATCTCTTCATCCATCGCGAGCTCGACGGCGCGCTGGTCGACGCCCTCGTAACGACCGCAGACGAGCACCAGATGAGGCCTGGCGGCGAGCTCGCCGAGCAGCGCCTGATCGAGCCGCCGACCCTGGGGCGAGAGCAGGACCACGTGCGCCTCGCGGCCCGCGCGCTTGCCGCCAGCGACGGTCTCGACGGCCTGCACCAACGGCTCGGGGCGCATCAGCATGCCGGGGCCTCCCCCGTAGGGAGCATCGTCGACGCTGCGGTGACGGTCGCGCGTGTGCTCGCGCAGGTCGTGGACGCGCAAATCGACCAATCCATGGGCGCAGGCCGCCCCCACGAGCGACTCCGAGAGCCAGCCCTCGAAGAGGCGCGGAAAGATCGAGATGACGTCGATGCGCAACACGCGCCTCTCCCCAGCCAGTCCCAGTCCCCGTCAGTCGGTCCCGTCGCCAGTCCCCGGCGTCAGGCCGGCTCGAGCAGCCCGGGCGGCAGCTCCACCACGATGCGCCGGCGCTCGAGATCGACCTCGCGCCACCACGCCTGCACGGCCGGGATCAGGTGCTCCGCCCCGTCCGCGCCGTCCACCACCAACAGGTCCTGCGCGCCGGTGCCCCTGATCTCGCGCACGCGACCGATCCTGCGCCCTGCCCCGTCCTCGACCTCACAGCCGATCAGCTGGAAGGCCCAGTACTCGCCCGCCGGCAGCACACCCAGCTGCGCAGACTCGATCCAGACACCGGCGCCGCGCAGCGACTCGGCGGCCTCGCGATCGGCGATCCCTGCGAGATCCACGCAGACCTCACCGCGCCGGCCGGGGCGCGCCTCCACCACTGCGTGTCGCCGCAGCGCCTCCTCGCGAACACCCAGGAACAGGTGCCCGACTCCGAGCAGGCCCTCGGCCCCACCCTCGGCGCAGCGGATGCGCAGACGCCCGCGCAGCCCGTGCGCACCCGCGACCCAGCCCGCGAGCAAGCGCGTGGGCGGTGCCGCGGCGTGCGGCTCAATCGACGATGTCGAGGCGGCAGCTCGCTCCATGGCGCGAGGCTCCCAACACGGCACGCATCGCCTTCGCCATGCGCCCCTGACGCCCGATCACGCGCCCGCGGTCGGCAGGTGCCGTCTCGAGCTCGAGCAGCTTTCCGTTCTCGAGCTCACGCACCCGAACGTCCTCGGGAGTCGAGACGATCCCCTTCACCATGAATTCGACGAGGTCGACCGGTGAGCCCTTCGCCGCCATCTAGCGCGCTCCGAGCGCGGGCGCGCGGCGACGCGCCCGACGCATCAACGACTTCACGCTGGGCGAGAGCTGGGCGCCGAGCGCCTGCCAGGCCGTGACGCGCTCGGTCTTGATCACGAGCTTCTCCGGAGCGGTGCGCGGGTCGTAGGTGCCGAGCAGCTCGAGCGAGCGCCCGTTGTTCTTGCGGCGCTCGTCGACTGCGACGATTCGGTAGTAAGGGCTGTTCTTCCCGCCCGTACGCGAGAGTCGGATCTTGACCATGTCTCGCGGAGACCTCCGATGCTCCCGTCGCGCTGGCGCCCATCCTTCGGCGCTGTCTCGTCGGGAGCCGCCGGTACAACCGCCGGAGGCGGCAACCGGAGGAAAACGTGGCGCGGAAAGCTAGGCGACCGCTCCCCGAGGGTCAACCACGACGCAGGCCCAGGCGGCGCTGCTCCTTCTCCTCCGAACAGCGGGAGCAGGCATAGCGAACGGAATGCAGGGTCTGCAGGCGCTCGTAGCCACGATCGAGCGCCACCCGGCGCACGAGCGGCGCCGGCTCGCCGCAGAAGTCACAAACCAGCGGCGGCCCGGGATCCCCCTGCTCCGGATTCGAGTCCGGGGCCTCGGGAGCGCGGGGGGCGGGAGCTTTCTCGGTGGGGCCAGTCATCACGACAGAGCCTAGCCCACCCGTAGCCAGAGCTTCGAGGGCGCATCGTCGCCGAGCACGCGGCGCAGACCCGCCAGGATCTCAGGGGCGCGCAGCTGGAGCTGCTGGCACCACACGCTCGACACGACGCTCGCCTCGAGCACGTCGCCGCGCAGCGCCTCGGGGCGGCAATGGGGTGCGAGATCGGGCCCCAGCGCCTCCTCCCAGCGCTCCGCGATGCGCAGCACGCGCGCCATTTCGTCGAAGCCGAGCTCGCGCAGCACCGACGGCAGCAGCGTCCCGAGGGCCACCGGCGCGCGCCGAACCACCCGCTTCACCGCGCGTCCTCGAAGACGCGGAAGACCAGACCGGTCGGAAGCTTCGGGTAGAAGAAGGTCGACTTCTGGGGCAGCACCTCGCCGGCTGCCGTCACCCGGAAGACGTCCTCGGGCACGAGCGGGTTGAGGTAGAGCGCGACCACCCCGCGCCCGACTCGCACGTCGAGCGCCGTCTGGAGGGCGGACTTCGGGTAGTCGATGGCCCCCTCGCGCACCGCACGCTCGTCGAGCCCGAACACACCCTCGATCACCTCCCGATGGATCAGCCGCACCGAGAGCTCGCCGGCCGGCCCAGCTACGGCGCGCGGCTTCGAGAACACCCGCAAGCGCCCGCTCGCGTCGTCCGCCGCGAAGGCGTGACGGTCTCGCAGCGGCGCGAGATGCGAAGCGAGCAGCCCCGGCAGATCTTGGGCGCTGCGCAGCGCGACGCTCTCGCAGCTCCAGCCCGGCAGCCGCTCGGCCCATTCACGGTCGCTCGGCGCGGCGCCGCGCAGGATCAGGCGATGGATCGGGAGCAGCAGGGTCCCGGGCGCGAAGGCGTTCGCGAAGTAGGCGAGGATCCACTCGAAAGGCGCGTCGTCGCCGGCGCCGGGGTGGGCGGCGCGCTGCTCGTCGCGATAGGCGAGCGCGGTCTCGTAGCGGTGATGGCCGTCGGCGATCACCAGCGGCCGCGGCTCGAGGAACGCCCGCAGCGACTCGACGAGGGCGGGATCCTCGATGCGCGCGAGCCGATGCGTCGCGCCCGCCTCGTCGCGCGCCGAAGCCAGCGGCTCGCCTTCGAACGCGGGAGCGAGCCGGCGCAGTAGCTCCTCCTCGCGGTCCTCGTAGAGCAGGAACACGATCGAGAGATTCGCGCGCGTCGCACGCAGCAGCTTCAAGCGGTCGGCCTTGGGGCCCTCGAGCGTGCGCTCGTGGGGGCGCACGCCGCGGCGAGCGTAGTCCTCGAGGTGGAGCAGGCCGAAGAAACCGTCGCGCACGTGGGACTTGCCGTCGGGCCCGGTGAACGACTGCCGCAGCGCATAGAAGGCCGGCCGCAGATCGCGGACGAGCACACCGGATCGTGTCCACGCCTCCAGCGTGCGGCGCACGTCGGCATAGTCCGTGCGCGCCTCGTCCTCGACGCGCCGCGTGAGCTCGAGGCGGATCGCGTTGTGGGGGTCGCGCGTGTAGAAGCCCTCGCGATCCGCAGCTGCGATCACGTCATAGGGCGGCACGATCACGTTCGAGAGCGACACCTTCGCGGCGTCGTAGCGCAAGGCTTGGAAGGGGCGAATGCGCGTCATGCGCCCGCGAGCTCCGCGAGCACGGGCTCGAGCGCGTCCGCCACCACCGCGCCCCAGCGCAGCACGACCGGCCGCGCGGACGTGAGGTCGACGACAGTGCTCGCGGCGTCGCCACCCGCCTCCGCGCCCTTCACCTCGAGCAGGCGCGGCTGATCGGGCTCGTGGCCGCACACCAACTCGGCGTCGGCGCGGGTGCGGGCCGGCGGCGCGCCGCTGCGATTGAGGCTCGTCGCGGTGATCGGGCCCACCTGATCGGTGCGCAGGCGGCGCGCGAGTGCCGCGGCCAGCGGGTGCGACGAGCAGCGCACGCCCACGGCGCCATCCGCACGCGCGACGCCGGGGGCGTAGCGCGCGCGACAGGGAAGCACGAGCGTGAGGGGTCCGGGCCAGAAGAGCGACGCGAGGCGCTTCGCCTCGCGTCCGAGCTCGAACCCGAGCCGCGGCAGGTCCGCCGCGAGCTCGACCAGGATCGCGAGCGGGTCCGCATCGCCGCGCCCCTTCCAGCGCAGCAGACGCGCGACGGCCCTGTCCGAGGTGGCGTCCGCCGCGAGCCCCCAGACCGTTTCCGTCGGATACGCGAGCAGGCCGCCCGTCCGCAGCCAGCGCACGGCGTCTCCGAGCGGGTCCGGAATCACGAGGCGACCGCACGCGACGCAATGTCGCGCCGGAACTGCATGCCCTCGAAGCGGATCTGACCCGCGGCGGCGTAGGCACGTTCGCGCGCCTCGCCCAGCGTCGAGCCCCGCGCCGTGACGCCGAGCACGCGTCCACCCGCGGTGACGAAGCGCCCGGCCGCGTCGCGCCGCGTGCCCGCGTGGAACACGACCACCTGAGGATCCCGTTCCGCCGCTTCGATGCCCTCGATGGGATGCCCGCTCGCGAACGCGCGCGGGTAGCCGCCCGAGGCGAGCACCACGCACACGGACGCGTCGCCCCAGCCGAGCGGCGTCGCGCTGCCGAGCCGCCCATGGGCCGCGCCCTCGAGCAGCAGGGCGAGATCGCCTTCCATGCGCAGCACCAGCGGCTGCGTCTCCGGATCGCCGAAGCGAGCGTTGTACTCGACCACGCGCGGCGCGCCGCTCGCATCGATCATCAGCCCGACGTAGAGCACGCCAGAGTACGAGCAGCCTTCCGCCGCCATGCCTCGCACCGTCGGGTACACGATCTCCTCGATCACCCGCTTCTCGACCGACGCCGGGAACCCGGGCGGCGGCGAGCAGGCGCCCATGCCCCCGGTGTTCTCGCCGCGATCGCCGTCGAGCGCGCGCTTGTGGTCCTGCGCGGCGGCGAGGCTCACGATGGTCTCGCCGTCGGTGATGGCGTAGAAGGAGACCTCTTCGCCCACCAGCCGCTCCTCGATCACCACGCGCTCGCCGGCGGCTCCGAAGCGCCGCGCCGCCATCATCTCGTCCAGCGCCGCCAGGGCGTCCTTGGGGCCATCACACACGGCGACCCCCTTGCCCGCCGCTAGACCATCGGCCTTGACCACGCAGGGCCCCGCGTGCGCCCGCACGTGGCGCTGCGCGGCAGCGAGATCCTCGAAGACCTCGAACGCGGCGGTGGGGATGCGATGGCGCGCCATGAACCGCTTGGCGAAGGCCTTGCTCGATTCCAGCCGTGCGGCAGCCGCCGAGGGACCGAACACGGGAAAGCCAGCGTCGCGCAGGCGGTCCGAGACGCCGGCCGCGAGCGCCGCCTCCGGCCCGATCACGACCAGATCGACGGCTTCGGCGCGGCACAGCGACACCAGAGCGGAAGCATCTTCGGAGCGAACCGCCGGGAAGCTGCGGGCGAGCTTCGCGATGGCGTCGCTGCCCGGCGCCGCCAGCACGCACGAGACCCGCGGGCTGCGCGCGATCTTCCACGCGAGCGCGTGCTCCCTGCCCCCGGAACCGACGACCAAGACCCGCATGGGCACTCCAAGTTCGTTCGACTCCGCTCGGCTTCGCCTCGCTGCGCGGCCGCTTTGCGGCCTTGCCCGCTCGCTGCACGCGCTCGACTTCGCCCTGCTGCGCAGCCTTACCCTAGTGCCGGAAGTGCCGCACGCCCGTGAAGATCATCGCTGCGCCGAGGCGATCGGCCGCGGCGATCACCTCGGCGTCGCGCAGCGAGCCGCCGGGCTGCACGACCGCCCGCGCGCCCGCCGCCAGCGCCGCTTCGAGGCCGTCGGGAAACGGGAAGAAGGCGTCGCTCGCGAGCACCGAGCCCTCGAGCGAGATTCCCACCCGCGCCGCCTTCGCGCACGCGGCGTGGATCGCGTCGACGCGCGAAGTGGCGCCGCCGCCGAGCGCGAGCGTGCGGCCCGCAGCGGCGAAGACCACGGCGTTGCTCTTGACGTGCTTCACCACCTTCCAGGCAAAGCGCAGCGCCCGCAGCTCCTCCTCGGACGGCTTGCGCGCGGTCACCACCGGCGAGGCGGCGACGTCCTCGCCCGCGATGTCCGGCTCCTGCGCGAGCACGCCGCCGAAGACGCGCCGCCACTCGGGCTCGTTGCGGTCGATGCGCTCGGCGTGCACGCGCAGCAGCCGGCGTTGCTTCTTGCGGCGCAGCCACTCGAGCGCGTCGGGCGCGAAATCCGGCGCGAGCAACACTTCGGTGAAGATCTCGTCGACCGCGCGCGCCAGCGCCAGGTCGAAGGCCTGGTTCGAGACGACGATGCCGCCGAACGGCGAGTCGGGGTCCGTCGCGTAGGCGAGCTGCCAGGCCTCGAGCGGCGTCGCCGCCTGCCCGACACCACACGGCGTATTGTGCTTGAGGATCGCGACCGCGGCGCCTTCCTCGGGCGGGAAGTCGAGGATCAACGCCAGCGCGGCCTGTACGTCGATCAGGTTGTTGAAGGAGAGCGGTTTGCCGTGCAGGGGCTCCGCGATCTCGAGGAAGCGGCCGTAGAGCGCGGCGCGCTGGTGCGGGTTCTCGCCGTAGCGCAGCACCTGAGCCCGCTCGAGATCGACGTGCAGGCGCGGCGGCAGGGCCTCGGGCTCGGCGCCGGCCAGCCGCGCGAGATGGGCGTGGATCGCGGCGTCGTAGGCTGCCGTGCGGGCGAACGCCTTGCGCGCGAGCGCGCGCCGCGTCTCGTCGGAGAGTCGACCCTGCGGGCCGCGCAGCTCGGCGAGCACCGCCGGGTAGTCGCTGGGATCGACCACCACACCGACCCATGCCTGGTTCTTCGCGGCCGAGCGGATCATCGACGGGCCGCCAATGTCGATCTGCTCGATCGCCTCGGCGAAGCTCACGTCGGGCCGCGCGACCGTCGCCTCGAACGGATAGAGATTCACGGCGACGAGATCGAAGGTCGCGATGCCGTGCGCTTCGACGTCGCGCTGGTCTCCCGGATGGTCGCGCCGCGCGAGCAGCCCGCCGTGCACGCGCGGATGCAGCGTCTTCACCCGACCGCCCAGCATCTCCGGGCTCCCGGTGAGCTGCGCGACGTCGACGACGCGCAGATCCGCCGCGCGCAGGGCCTCCGCGGTGCCGCCCGAGGCAACGAGCTCGAACCCGAGCTCGGCCAGGCCGCACGCGAACTCGGCGAGGCCCGTCTTGTCGGAGACGGAGAGCAGCGCGCGCCTCTGGGGACGCTCCGAGGAGCCGGGGGGCATCGCGCCTTCTCTCCTCACGCGCTCTCCTCACACGGGCTCGCCGGAAGCAGGGAAGCGTCTGCGCGGCAGGTTTACCGAGCAGGCGCTGCCGCGTCAAACGAGTCCTCGTACACGCGTGGCACGCGCGCAGCGTGGCGCACCAACAGCTCGTAGGGAAGCGTCTGCGCGGCGCGCGCGGCCTCTTCGACGGGCAGCGCGGCGCCCGGCGTGACGCCGAAAACGATCGCCACGTCCCCGATCTCGACCGGCGCGTCGCCCGCGTCGACGGTCACGAAATCCATCGAGACGCGACCGACGAGCGGGAGCAACCGGCCGCGCAGCCAGACGTGGCCCCGGTTCGAAGCCGCGATCGGCAGCCCGTCCGCGTAGCCGAGCGCGAGCGTGGCGATGCGTGTGGCGCGGCGCGCGTGCCAGAGCGCGGCGTAGCCGACCGCGTCCCCTCCGCGCAGCTTGCGCAGGTGCACCACGCGCGTCGAGAGCGTCATGGCCGGCGCGAGGCCCGCGCCCAGATGCGGCGCCGGGCGCACGCCATACAGAAGCAGCCCCGGACGCACGGCGCCCGCGCCCGGCAGCGCGTCAGCGAGCGTGCCGCCCGCGAGCAGGGCCGCCGACTGCGCCGCATGCACGAGCCCGGGGTCGATGCCGCGCGCTCGCGCCTGGCGCAGCACGCTGCGCAAGACCGAGAGCTGTTCGAGGGACGGCGAGAGATCCAGCTCGTCGGCGCGGGCGAAGTGCGTGAAGACGCCCTCGAGCGCGAGCGCGCTCTCGCGCGCCACGGACTCGAGCAGCCGGATCGCCTCCTCGGGCGCGACGCCCATTCGACGCATCCCCGTGTCGATTTCGACCTGCACGGGCCAGCGCACGCCGCGCGCACGCGCGGCGCGCAGCGCGGCCTCGAGGTGTCCGGAATGATGGACGACGGGCGTGAGACCGAGCGCGAGCGCCTGCTCGGCTCCCGCCTGCACGCCGCCCAGCACGAGGATGGGAAGCGCGACACCCGCCTCCCGCAACGCGACGCCTTCACCAAGACTTGCCACGGCGAGCCGACGGCAGCCCGCCGTGGCGAGCGTGCGGGCGACCGGCACGGCGCCATGTCCGTACGCGTCCGCCTTCACCACGGCGATCACGTCGCGTGTGCCGGCGAGCCGACGCGCCATGGCGAAGTTCGCGCGGATCGCGCCCAGATGGATGGTGGCGCGGGTCGGACGGTCTTCGCTCACATGCCTCCCCATCTGCGACGCCGCCCGAGGGTAACCCGGAGCGCGCCGGCCGGCGCTGCGTTTGACACGCCCTCGGCCGCTTGGGTAGTTTCAACGGGTCTCGCATCGAGCCCGAACCCTGCCGTGTCCGACGCACGACTCTCGCTCTGGGTGAACGGGGAGCCCCGCGCGGTGGCGCTGGGATCCACGCTCGAGGATCTGGTGACGGAGCTGGGGCTCGACCGCAGGCGCGTCGCCGTCGCCGTGAACCGCGACGTGATCTCGCGCCGGTCGTTTCCGGCGCACCGGCTCGCGGCAGGCGACCGCATCGAGATCCTCGAGGCGGTGGGAGGAGGCTGAGCCATGACCGACGGCTTCGCGCTCGGCGCGCGTCGCTTCCGCTCGCGCTTGATCATCGGCACGGGCAAGTACGCCTCGTTCGAGCAGAACCTCGCCTGCGCGGAGGCGAGCGGCGCGGAGATCGTGACCATCGCGTTGCGCCGCACGAAGCTCGACGCGCCGAAGGGCCAGGGCCTGCTCGACTTCATTTCGCCCGAGCGCTTCACGTTGTTGCCCAACACCGCCGGCTGCTACAGCGCCGCGGATGCGGTCACCACGGCGCGCCTGGGCCGCGAGCTGCTCGCAACCGACCTGGTGAAGCTCGAGGTGATCGGCGACGAGCGCACCCTGTTTCCCGACGTGGGCGCGACGATCGAGGCCGCACGCATCCTCGTGCAGGAGGGCTTCACGGTGCTCCCGTACGTGACCGACGACCCGGTCGCGTGCCAGAAGCTCGCCGCGCTCGGCTGCGCCGCCGTGATGCCGCTCGGCGCCCCGATCGGCTCGGGCATGGGCATCCGCAATCCGGCCAACCTGCGCATCATCCTGGAGACCGTCGAGGTCCCGGTGATCGTCGATGCTGGCGTCGGGACGGCGAGCGACGCGGCGATCGCCATGGAGCTCGGCTGCACGGCGGTGCTGATGAACACGGGCATCGCCGCGGCGAAGGAGCCCGTGCGCATGGCGCAGGCCATGCGCCTCGCGGTCGAGGCTGGCCGCCTCGCCTACGAATCCGGGCGGATGCCGCGGCGCCTCTACGCCTCCGCGTCGAGCCCGCTCGATGGGACCGCGAGCTTCTGAGCGCCGCTCGTCGCTCAATCCTCTGCCTCGTGATCGATCAGGGAACGCCGGCGGACGCCACCCCCGCGCGGGTGGCCGCGGCGGTGCGCGGCGGCGTCGACTGGATCCAGGTTCGCGAACGAGCGCTCGAGGGCGCCGCGCTGCTCGCGCTCGTCGACGCGGTGGCCACGGCGGCCCGCGACGCGGCACGGGGTCGGCCTCTGCGCGTGCTCGTGAACCGACGGCTCGACGTGGCGCTCGCCGCGGGCGTCGACGGCATCCACCTGGGCCACGACGCCGTCCCGCCCAGCGTCGCGCGGCGCCTGCTCGGGCCCGCGGCGCTCGTCGGTCTCTCGACGCACGCCGCGAGCGAGGCGCTCGCCGCGCGGGAGGTGGACTACCTCCAGCTCGCTCCGATCTTCGCGCCGCTCTCGAAGCCTGCCGAGCGTCCCGCGCTCGGCCTGGCCGCACTGGCCGCCGCGGCCGCAGGTCCGCTTCCGGTGCTCGCGCAGGGAGGCATCGACGCACGCGGCGCGGCGGCGGCACGCGCTGCCGGAGCGGCCGGCGTCGCCGTGACCGGCGCGATCTGGCTCGCGCCCGACCCGTTCGCCGCCGCCGCCCGCCTGCGCGAAGCGCTCGACCGCTAGTTCATTTACTTCGCTCGGCTTCGCCTCGCTGCGCGCTTCGCTTGCTTGCGTGGACTTCGCTCGGCTTTGCCTTGCTGCACGCTCCGCTGGCTTGCGTGGGCCGCGCCCGCGCCGGGCCCCGTCAGACTTCCAGCGGCCCCGCCCCGTCGGCCGCCTGCACGCGCAACACCGGCGGGCGACGGCCCATGCGCCGCTCGAAGCCGAGCACGAGCTGCTGCGTCACGACTTGCGCCGCCTCGGGCGCGACGGCGTGCAGCGTGCAGCCCCCGAAGCCGGCGCCGGTGAGGCGCGAGCCGTACACCCCCGGCAGCGCGTCTGCGATCTCGCACAGCGCATCGAGCTCCGGCGTGCTGACCTCGAAATCCTCACGCAGACTGCGCATGCCCTCGTGCAAGAGCGCTCCCACCGCGTCGAGCTCGGCCGCCGCGAGCCGTTCGCTGAGCGCGAGCACGCGCGCGTTCTCCGTGATCACGTGGCGCGCGCGCCTGAAAAAGACCTGCTCGAGCCGGCGCTCGAGGGCCGGGAGGTCGGCGACGCCGAGGTCGCGCAGCGCCCGCGCGCCGGGCGGCGCGAGACCGGCCGCGGCGGCGGCCTCGAAGGCGCTGCGACACTCGGCGACGCGATCGCCGTAGCCGCCGCGGGCGAGCCGGCGCTCCACGCCCGAATGGGCGACCAGCCACGCGAGCTTCCCGGACGGGAGCGGCACGAAGCAAAACTCGGCGCTGCGGCAATCCAGCCGCAGCGCGTGGTCGCGCCGCCCGAGCGCGCTCGCGAACGGGTCCATGATTCCGCAGGCGACGCCCACGAATCCGCTCTCCGCGCGGTGGGCGACGCGCGCGCGCGCGACCGCATCGAGGCCGAGGCCCTGCGCGCGGTCCACGGCCGTGACGAGCGCGACGCAGAGCGCCGCGGAGCTCGAGAGGCCGGACTCCGGCGGCACCTCGCTCGCAACCGCGAGATCGAGGCCGCGCACGGCGTGGCCTCGCTCGCGCAACGCGAACCACACGCCCTGCACGTAATCGACCCAGTCGCCCCGCCGCTCGAGGCGCAGGGGGTCGATCTCGGCCGTTTCGCCGCGCTCGCGGGAATGCACGCGCACGCGCGCGTCGTCGCGCAGGGCTGCGAGCACGACGGTGTCGCGGTCGATGGCGCACGGCAGCACCCAACCATCGTTGTAGTCGGTGTGCTCCCCGAGCAGATTCACGCGGCCGGGAGCGCGCGCTGCGAGCTCCGGGGGGCGGCCGAAGCGGTGCGCGAAGTCGGCGGCGAGCTCGGCGACCAGAACGGCGGCGAGAGCGGGGAGCGGTGCCGTCGGAGCAGACATTTCGCGCTAACTTCGCGATCCGGGTCGCGCGTCGCAAGGCTGGGCTGTGCGAGCGAAGCGACGCGCGCCAAAGGACCGGAGAGATTGCGTCTGAACCCGCTCCCGCTCGCACCCATCGCCGCCTGGCTCGTGCTGCTCGCCGGGAGCGCGACGGCCGCGGATCCATTCCTGCGCCGGACCGTGACGGTGGAGGTGGTCGAACGCGCCGGACCGGCCGTGGTGAACATCACCACGGAGCGGATCGTCGCGAGCGCGAGCCCCTTCCGACGCCCCGGCAACGATCCGTTCTTCGACCGTTTCTTCGAGGATTTCTTCGAGCCGCGGGTGCCCCAGGCCGTCCAGAGCCTCGGCTCGGGCGTCGTGATCGACGCGGATCGTCACATCCTCACCAACGAACACGTCGTCGGGCAGGCGAGCCGGATCCGCATCACGCTGGCGGACGGCCGCGAGTTCGATGCGACGTTGATCGGCGCCGATCCGAACAACGACATCGCCGTGCTGCGCGCCGAGACCGAGGAGAAGCTGCCCTGGATCCCGCTCGGGACCTCGCGGGATCTGATGGTGGGCGAGCCGCTGATCGCGATCGGCAATCCCTTCGGCCTGGCGAGCAGCGTGACCACCGGCGTGGTCTCCGCGCTCGACCGCTCGATCCGCTCCGAGTCGCGCGTCTTCCACGGCTTCATCCAGACGGATGCGTCGATCAACCCCGGCAACTCGGGCGGCGCGCTGCTCGATGCCGAGGGACGGCTGATCGGAATCAACACCGCGGTGTACAACGGCGGCCAGGGCATCGGCTTCGCGATCGCCGCCGATGTCGCCGCGCGCGTCGTGAACGAGCTGATCGCGCATGGCGAGGTGACGCCGGTGTGGCTCGGGATCGAGTTCCAGGACCTGACGCCGGGTCTGGGGCAGGCGCTCGATCTGCCCGCCGGCACGAACGGGGCGGTCGTCAATCGCGTGCGCGAGAGCAGCCCGGCGTCACGCGCCAGTGTGCGCCGCGGCGACGTGGTGACCCAGCTCGATCGCCACCCGGTTCACACCGCGCGCGACTTCTTCGAGATGCTCGAGAGCGTCACCCCCGGACAGGAGCTGCGCCTCGACCTGCTGCGCAATGGCAAGCCGCGAGCCCTCAAGCTCCGCGCAGAGGTCATGCCCGACAGCGTGGTCACGCAGATCCTGCGCGAGCGGCTGGGCGTCGAGCTCGTCCTGGCCGAGCAGGGCGGGTACGAAGTCCGCGCGGTGCGCAAGGACGGCGGTGCGGCGCGCATCGGCATCAAGCCCGGCGACCTGATCCTCGGCATCAATGGGCTCCCGTTGCAGGGCGCAGAGGATCTGCGCCGCTCCGCGCTCGACCTCTCCGGGCGGTCGCGGGCGCTGGTCGTGGTTCAGAGGGGCGCGGGCCGTTATCATGTGACGATCCCGCTGGTCTGAGCATTCGCCGCGGCGGAACCCGGGCCCAGCGTGCGGCGTCGAAGTCCCGATGGCGGAGTGGGTGCAGCGCCGCGGGTGCGCCGGGTGCGGCCAAACTCCGGGAAACCCCGGGAATCGACCGGTGGAGAAAGTCATGAAGGTTCGTTCGTTCGGTGCGGCGTTCGTCCTGCTCGCGGCAGCGGGGGGGCTGCTCGTCGCGAGCGGAGCCCTCGACGTCCGGCTCGCCTGGCGCGGCAACGAAGCCCTCGCCGTCGACTGGTTCGGACGCGGGCAGGAGACGCAAGGCGCGCAGCCGGCCGCCAAGCCCTTCTGGAAAACGCAGCCGCCGGCCGCCGAGGCCGCCCCGCCCCAGGGCGCGCCCCCGAGCTTCGCGGACCTCGCCGAGCGGGTCTCGCGCGGGGTCGTCAACATCCAGACCTCGAAGACGGTCACCGGCCAGGAGTTCCCGCGCGTCTTCGAAGAGTTCTTCTTCGGCGGTCCGCCCGAGGAACGCTTCCAGCAGCGCGAACACAAGGTGCCGAGCCTCGGCTCCGGTTTCGTGATCTCCTCCGACGGCTATATCGTGACCAACAACCACGTCGTCGAAGACGTGGACAGCATCAAGGTGGCCTTCTCCGATGGGAGCCCGGAGGCGGAGGCCACGATCGTCGGGCGCGATCCCAAGACCGACATCGCGTTGATCCGCGTCAAGACGGACAAGGTGCTGTTCGCGCTTCCGCTCGGAGACTCGGAGAAGGTGCGCCCGGGAGATTGGGTCGTCGCGATCGGAAACCCCTTCGGGCTCGAGCACACGGTGACGGCGGGGATCGTGAGCGCCAAGCACCGGGTGATCGGCCAGGGAAGCTACGACGACTTCATCCAGACCGACGCCGCCATCAACCCCGGCAACTCCGGCGGCCCGCTCATCAACCTCGCCGGCGAGGTGATCGGCATCAACACGGCGATCAACCCGCGCGCGAACACCATAGGATTTGCCGTTCCGGTGAACATGGCGAAGGAGGTCCTGCCTCAGCTCGAAGCCACGGGGCACGTCACGCGCGGTTGGCTGGGCGTGGTGATCCAGCGCATCACGCCCGAGCTCTCGAAGGAGTTCGGGCTCGCCGACGACAAGGGCGCCCTGGTTTCGAAGGTGATGCCGGATGGCCCGGCGGCCAAGGCGGGCATCGAGCGGGGCGACGTGATCGTCGAGTTCAACGGCCAACCGATCGCGGATTGGAACGAGCTGCCGCGACAGGTCGCGCTGACCCCGGTCGACCAGAAGGTCCCGGTCGTGCTGGTGCGTCAAGGCAAGCGCAAGACCGTGACCGCCATGGTCGCCAAGCTCGAGGAGCCCGAGACCCAGGAGGTCGCAAAGGCCGAAACCACGGGGCCGGCGGCCTTCGGCCTGCGCGTCCAGAACGTGACCCAGGAGTTAGCCGAGCAGCTCGGGCTCGACGACGCGAGCGGTGTGGTGGTGACCGCCGTCGCACCCGGAAGCCCCGCCGAAGAAGCCGGCATCCATCGGGGCGACGTGATCCTCGAGGTGGACCGCTACGCGGTGAAGAACACCGCGCAGCTGCGCGAGAAGCTCGAAGAAGCGGACGAGGGAACGCTGCTGCTCGTCAAGCGCGGCGACGCGACGCTCTTCATCCCTCTCAAGCGCGTGCCCGGCCAGTGAAGCTCGCGCGGGCGCGCAGCGCGCCGTAGGACCGCGGAGCCCCGCGGGCCTGCCGCTTGCGGGCGGCGGAGCTGTGATTAACTTCGATTTTCATGCGATTCGACAAGCTCACGATCAAGAGCCAGGAGGCGCTGGGCGAGGCCCAGACCCTGGCCGGTTCGCGCGGCCACTCCGAGATCCAGCCCGCGCACCTGCTGCGCGCGCTGCTCGGCCAGCCCGAGGGCAGCACGGTTCCCGTGCTCCAGAAACTTGGCATCCGCATCGATGGGCTCCAAAGCGACGTCGAGCAGCTGCTCGAAAAGCTCCCGAAGGTCAGCGGCGGCGCGCAGGCGCAGCTCGGACGCGCCACTTCGCGCATCCTGGAGGCCGCCTTCGGCGAAGCCGCGGCGCTGAAGGACGAGTACATCTCGACCGAGCATCTGCTGCTCGCGATCGCGAACGACAAGCAGGACCCCGCCGCCAAGCTGCTGCGCGACGCGGGTGCCG
>Ga0210377_10000896_pt1 | contig 28241 bp, 25 predicted proteins | sample PLM4_65_b1redo_FD_155480 | JGI IMG/M metagenome (GOLD analysis project Ga0210377, IMG submission 155480) | Groundwater sediment microbial communities from an aquifer in East River, Colorado, USA - PLM4_65_b1 redo | ecosystem: Environmental > Terrestrial > Soil > Riparian zone | place: USA: East...
GACACGTTCGGCTACGCCGGCGTCACCGCGCCGGTTCCAGTGGTCGATCTGCTCGCCCCGGCGCCGCTCAAGCAGCAGGAGCTTCTGTCGGGGGCGGCTGCGCTCGTGGGCGTGACTTGGGCAGCGAGTGGCGCAGCGGCCGCGGCGGGAAGTGGCAGACCGGTGACGAGCCTGACGAGTGCGCCGCCATCAGCGACCGTCCCGGCCTCAGCAGCGCCCACCACCGCGCACGCTCCCTCCTCCAGTGCGACCCCGCCCGCCGTACTGGCACCGCAGACGGCCACCGAGTCCGTGCCTGCTGTTTCCCAACCGCCGGCGCGGGGGGCAGTTGCCGAACGGCTGCGGCAGCTGGACGAACTGCGCGCGGAGGGGCTCATCAGCGAGCAGGAGTACGTCGAGCTGCGGCGCAAGATCCTTGCTGAGCTCTAAACGGGCGCAGTATTCGCGGCCGCAAGATCGCGTAGCGCGAAGCAGGGCGCTTGCCTTGCCCTAGCCGACGTTGACGCTGATCACCAGCCGCAAGCGCACGCGACCCTTTTCAGCCGACGCCAGCCGCTTTCATTTTCGACTTTCGTAAGGGCGACCCGGGGGGGGCGCCCTTTTTTAGGTGCAGGGGAGGGGCGTATGGCAATACGCCCCTACGAAGGCGGATCCGATTCCTCCGGCACCGGCAATCCCTCTCTTGCCATAATCTTCAGCGCGTTGGTGGTCGGGCAGGGGCCGGGGCGGAGGCGGTAGTCGAAGGCCAGGCCGCCCTCGTCCACCGTTTCGCGGAAGTGGTGGGTCGTGATCCGGTCGCTCTCTCCTTCCAGTTTGACCAGCTCCAAATCATGCGTGCTCACCAGGCCCAGGCCGTGGCTCTCGCCGAGGGCGCGGACGTAGTGGCGGCTGCCGATCAGGCGCTCGCGGTTGTTCGTGCCGCGGAAGATCTCATCGATCAGGAAGAAGACCGGCGGTCGCTCGACCTCGCGCGCGGCGTCGAGCAGGCGCTTTAAGCGTTTGACCTCGGCGTAGAAGTACGAGATGCCGCCGTCCAGCGAATCCTCCACCCGGATGCAGCAGTACAGCCGCATCCACGGCGACGTCCAGGCCCCGGCGCACACGGGGCCGCCGGCTTCGGCGAGGCACAGGTTGACGCCGAGCGTTCGGAGAAACGTGCTCTTGCCCGACATGTTCGACCCCGTGATGATTGCCGTGGCGCCGAGGCCGATCAGGGTGAAGTCGTTGGTCACCCGGCCGGCGGCCGGCAGCAGCGGATGGCCGAGGGCGTTCACGTCGACGCGGACCTCGCCCGAACCGGAGTGGATCTCGACATGGGGATAGACCCAATCCGGATGCGTGTCGGCGCAGTGCGCGAGCGCCGCGGCGGCCTCGATGCGCGCGAGGCGGTCGATCCACACCGGCAGGCGATCTGCGATCTCGCGATGCAGCAGCCGGAAGCGTTCGGCGAACCAGAGATCCCAGGGGACGATCAGATTGACCGCGAAGTGGGCCAGAGGGTGGGCGCGGACATTCAGCGCGGCGACGAGGCGCGCGAGACGCCGGGTTGCCGTCGAAGGTTTGGAGGACGTCGCCATGAACGACGCGAGGACGGCCGCCAACTCGGGGGTCGAGCGGTCGACGCGTCGTTCCACGACCGTGAACACCCCGGCGAGCGGGGCAAGGTCGGTCTCCAGGTCGACGGCCTGATCGAAGGCCGACGCCAGCCGAGGCCCCGCCCACCAGAAGACGCCGACGTAGACGATGAGCGACAGGATCCAATAGCCGGGCAGCCCCGCGAAAATCGACGCGATGACGAGGCTTGCGGTGAGGGTGGCGAGCAGCGATTCCGCCGCGAGCAGGATCGCCAGTCGCGGCGGTTCGCCACGGGCTAGAGCGTTCATGACCCGTTCGCCGTCGAGCGGCGCGGCGGAGGCGAGCCGGGCCTGGAGGATGAGCCGGTCGCGGAAGAGCCGACGCGGCTGCAACTCACGGATCAACCGCCGGCGCGCGTCGAAGCCCTCCGCGTTGGGAGACAGGAGCCATCGCGCCAATTCGGCGCGCCCCGCGGTCGAGAGCGTGGTGTCCAGCCAGCGCAGCAGGGAGCGGGGACCGACCACGTCCAGATCGACGGCGTAGGGGTGGCCGTCCGGCGCGGTGTGGACCGTGTCCGGGAGCGCCGACCACTCCAGCCGGACGCGGGCGAGGTGGGTCCGTTTGAGCGCGATCCAGGCGTCGAAACGCCGCAGCCTGGACTTGAGCCGTCCGTGGGCGCCCGCAACCGCGAGGAAGGCGGCGCCGAAGACCCCGAGGGGGATCCACCCGCCGTGCGCCGGATCCCGAAAGGCCGCGACCCAGACCGCGAGCGCCCCGGCCATGAAGATCGCGATCCGCCACCGTGTGAACCGGCGGCTGACGGCCTCGGCCAGCTCCCGCGTGGTCCGCAACCGCGCGAGCAGGCGTTCGTACCGCCGGACGATGGCCGCTGTCGCGACGGAGTCGCTCATGAGGCCGATGCGGGGGCCCGGAGGTAGTCGGTGATCCGGGGCGACGAGAGCGTCAAGCCGAGCCGGGATTTTGCCTTTGCGTTGGAGATGACCCGGTCGCGGCCGACGTCGGGCGCGGGGCCGACGTCTGGGATCGGGATGCCGTACAGGGCGGACAGAAATTGGTAGAACTCGACTCGCCGGATCCCGGAATCGTCCACGAGGTTGAAGATCTCCCCGACGGTCCCCCGGCGGATCGCCAGATCGATCGCGTCGCAGACGTCGTTGATGTGGATGAAGTGGACGAATTGGCGGGAGAGCATCGCGGTGGTGATTCGTCCCTCGGCCAGTCTCGCCCGAAGGGCGTTCCGGCTTTCGCCGTACAGGCCGCCGCAGCGGAAGATGACGTAGGGCGCGCCGCTGTCGATCAGGGCGTGCTCGGTCTGGACCAGGACCCCCTGCCGCTCGGTCTCCACCATGAGATCGCGTGTTTCGTCGATCGACGCATCCCCCGACTCTGGGTAGACGCCGGTCGAGCTGATGAGGATGACCGAGCGCGGGGCGATGGCGTGCTCGGCCATCCGCGCCGTGACCGCGGCCATGTTGTCGAGGTACGTGGCGCGATAGGTCCCGGGGTCGGACGCGGCCGGGGCGGGGCAAAACACGATGTGGTCCGCCCACGCCAGATGGGGGACGAGCCCGGCGTTGGCGATCGGCAGGGAGAACACGGGGCACGGCGGCGAGGCAATCGGTGTCCGTTTGACGCCGCGAAACGCGTAGCGCTCGGCGTGACGGCGCGCGAGCGCGGCGCCCAACACGCCGAAGCCCAAGATCAACACCTTTGTCCGGTCGTCCGCGGCCACGAGAGCGAGCGTAACATATCCCGACACCGGTCGAAAGGGCGGGCATGGCCGGACATGGCCGACGGTACATGTGTAGAGGCGGTTGCTGCGCCACGCACCCAGCGCGTTCGCGAACCGCCCCTACTAGAAATTCGCGGTCAGGCCCGCGTAGAGGGACCGCCCCGCCGTTCCGTAGCCGGTCACCTCCTCGTACACGCGGTCAAAGAGATTCTCGACACGCACGAAACCCGTCACGCCCGGCGTCCAGGCGCGGGAGGTCGACAGATTGACGAGCGAGTAGGAAGGCAGCGTGCCGCCGTAGTCTTCCCGCTCGCCCACGTAGCGATAGTCGAGGCGGAGGTCGGCGTCCTTGTTCGGTTGAAACGCCAGTACCACGCCGGCCTTGTTCCGTGGGCGGCGCAGCAGTTGGTCGTTCGTGGAGCCGTCCCTCGTTCCGGTGTAGGTATACGTGCCCTGGATGCGGGACTTGGTCCCTCGCAGTTCCGCCGACGTTTCCACCCCCTTGGCGAAGGCGGTGTTGACGTTGATGGGCGTGAAGGTGGCGTCGGGCGCGATGAGATTGTCGTAGCTGGTTCGGAAATAGGTGGCGCCGATCGAGGCGACGCGCTTCGCGTCGTAGCTGAAGCCGACTTCGTACCCTTTGGAGCGCTCGGGCTTGAGCGACGGGTTAGAGAAGCCGGGGTAGTACAGGTCGTTCAGCGTCGGCGCACGAAATCCCGTCCCGTAATTCGCGAACAGCCGTGCGTGCCACGATTCCGGGGCGACGCTTGCCCCGAGCTTGTACGTGTTTCGGCGGCCGAACGTCGTGTAATCGTCGGTGCGCCCGCCGACGGTGAAGAAAAGCGGCTCGAGCGCGGCGAGCTGGTCTTGGACGTAGACGGCGTTGGTGACCACGCGATGCTCGCCGGCGGACAGGAGGCCCGCGAGGCGGTTCTGGTATTCGTAGCCGACGGTCAGTAGATTCTCGGGACCGACCGAGAGCGTGTGTCGCCATTCGACCTGGCGCGACTGCGCGTCGAGATTCGAGTCGAACGCCGCGCCCGTCGTGGTCAGGTGGTCTCGCGACCAGCCGAGGAGGAGGCGGTGGTCCCACCACGGGGCGAGCGGTGCCCCCATCGTCAAGCCCAGCACGGCGGCCTTGTCCCGCAGCACGGCGGGGCTGTCCGCGAGTTCGAACGTCGGGGGCGGGTAGGCGTCGTCGAAATCCGTCGTCGCGTCGGTGAGGCGCACCGTGAGGTCGAGCCGGCCTCCGACCCCCGCGCCGCGCCCTATCCGCGAGGCGAACGAGGTGTTGGCGTACCCGTCGGGCTCGGTGTTCCCGCGGCGCTCGGTGGCCTGGGAAAATCCCCGGGCGGTCGATCGGGAGATCGAGAACGTCTCGTCCCAGATCGGGCCGCGGTCAGAGTGGGCCGCCGTCGTCCGCCACGTGCGATAGGCCCCGCCTTCGATCGTGACCTGATCGTTGGCGCTTTCGCGGCCCTTCTTCGTGATGATATTGACGACCCCGGCCAGCGCCTCCGAACCGTAGAGCGGGCTCTGAGATCCCCGGAGCACCTCGATCCGCTCGACCTGATCCACCGTGAGATGCGCGAAGTTGAACGCGCCGGTGGTCGGGCTGTTGACTTTTACTCCGTCGATGAGGACCAAGGTGTGGTTAGAGTTGCCCCCGCGCAGAAACAGCGACGTCTGGCCGCCGGGTCCGCCCGATCGTGCGACATCGACCCCCGCCACCTGGCGCAGGACATCCCCCACGGTGGGCACACGCATGGCGCGGATCGTCGCCTCGTCGATGACGGTCACGCTGCCGGTCATCTGTTCGATCGGCGTTCCCGTCTTCGTGCCCTCGACGATCAGGTCGGGAGTGAAGAGTTCCTGGGCGCCGGCCGGCGGGGCGAACGCAAGAGTGGCGGTGAGGCACAGCACAAGCACACGGTGCGAACGGGTCATGGTGACGACTCCTGGTGGCGGATGATGGACAACGACGATGATACGACTGCTGGCCCTGTGTGTTCGATGACATCTCGCTCCGCGGTCAGCCGATATTCGATCCGCGCGGGGAACCGGAGCGGGGCCGGCGAGGGCGGCGGCGGGAGCGATCCGATGCGGCTGACCATGCCCAGCGCGGCCGCGTCCAGCAGGCGGTGGCGCGAGGGGTTGACCACCTCCGCGGACGAGACGCGTCCGTCGGGGTGGATCGTGAACGCGATCTCGACCACGCCTTCGAGTCCGCGCTGCCTGGCCAGCAGGGGGTAGCGCTTCGCCCGGGCGAGCGCGGCCAGGACGAGCGGTCGGTAGGCGTCCTCGGAGGCGATCCCGGATGTCGGCGGCGCTTCGGCCGACACCTCGTCCCGTGTCTCCGCGTCCCCTCCGCTCTGTTCGATCCGTGCTTCGGTCGATGAGCCGTTACCGTTGACGGCGGACAGAGCTTCCGAGAACGTGGCGACGCTCGCGGTGACTTCCGAGGGGTGTTCCTCCGGCTCCCCCTTTGTCAAAGGGGGAGGGGGGGATTTGATCCTGCGCGGGGGAGCCAACGGTTCAGGGGAACTCACGTTCGGTTCCGCTGGTCTCGCCGTTCTTTCTCCACGGTCGTCACCGATGAGCCGCACCATCATCACCCGATCGGATACCTGAGATGCGGGTCCGAACGATGAGCCGAACGATGCGGCGAACAGCGCGACGGCCACGATCAGATGGAAGAGAACCGACAGCCCCAGCCCCAGCCGCATCGACGGCCTCGTCATGTCTTCTCCCAGTTGAACGGCATCGATAAGCGGCCGTCGAGGGTCACGCGCGGCGCGCGAGTCCGGGGATGGGTGTCGATCGACGCGCGGCAGCCGTAGACCTCCTCGATCAGGGTCTCGGTCAGCACGTCCGCCGGCGGACCCAGGCCGTGGAGGCGGCCGTCGCGCAGGACGATGAGGCGGTCGCAGGAGGACACTGCGTTCAGGTCGTGGGAGACGATGATCGTGGTGAGGCCGCGCGTGCGCGTGAGTCGGTCGAGCAGGGCGTACAGACGGACCTGGTATTTCAGATCGAGGTTCGCGGCGGGTTCGTCGAGTAACAGCACGGCCGGCTGCTGGGCCAGCGCCCGTGCGATCATGGCGCGCTGGCGCTCGCCGCCCGAGACCTCGAGGATCGAGCGATCGGCCAGCTCACCCAAATCCATTAGCGCGATCGCGTCGTCGATGGCCGCGAGATCGTCCCGCGACTCGAATCCCCACGCCGACAGGTACGGCGACCGCCCCATCGCCACGATCTCGCGCACCGAGAACTCGAAGAGCACCGCCGTGTCCTGGGGCACGTAGGCCACCAGGCGGGCGAGGCCGCGCGGTGCCCGCGCGGCCAGGGGCGACCCGTCGAGGACGATCGATCCGGAGGCGGGACGGACGAGCCCTCCGAGCGCGCGCAGGAACGTGCTCTTGCCGGAGCCGTTTGGCCCGATGACGGCCACGGACTCGCCGCGCGCGATCTTGACGCTCACGTCCTCCAGGGCCGCCGTCACCCCGTAGCGCACCGTCATGTTGTTGATCTCGATGTAGGGGCGTATCGCGATACGCCCTTCTTGTGCCGGTTGGACCCTCATCGATCCCTCACGCCGCCCCCATCGTCCGCCGCTTGGCCAGCAGCGAGAGAAAGAACGGCCCCCCGCAGAGCGCCGTTACGAGACCGACCGGGACCTCGGTTGGGGAGAGGGCAACGCGCGCGACGGTGTCGGCGACGATAAGGAAGATGGCGCCGCTCAAGACCGACGCGGGCAAGAGGAGCCGATAGTCCGATCCGATGAGGCGGCGCAGGATATGGGGGATGACGATGCCGACGAAGCCGATCATCCCGCTCACGGAGACCGCGACCGCGATGAGGAGGGCGGACACCACCAGCCCGGCGCGGGTGACGAACTCCGCGCGAATGCCGAGCGACTGGGCGGTGTCGGGGCCCAGCGTCATGACGGTCAGGCGATGGCCTTGCAGACAGAGCAGCCCCATCCCGGCGAGCAGGAACGGGGCGATCAGCGACAGCGTGCCCAGGTCGAGCGAGCCCAGGTTGCCCATCAGCCACACCACGCGGCCGACGAACCGGGTGGGATCGAGGTAGGTCGTCAAGACCATGATCCCGGCGGTCAACGTGCCGTTGAGGATCACACCCGCCAGCACGAGCGTTTCCGGCCGGATCCGCCCCTGGACCTTCGAGAGTTGATACAAGACGATCAGCGCCGACAGGCCTCCCCCAAAGGCCAGGACCGAGGTCGTCGTCAGGCCAACCAGGGCGCCCGGCAACTCCACGAGCCCGGCGATCATCACGCCCAGCGCCGCGCCCGCCGAGACGCCGATGAGGTGGGGTTCGGCGAGCGGGTTGCGCAGGATCGACTGGAGGACCGCTCCGGTCACGGCCAGGGTCGCGCCGACCAGCGCCGCCAGCACGATGCGCGGGAGGCGGATGTGCAGCAGGATCGTCCGGCCGATGTCGGAATCGGAGAGGGGAGTGTCGCGCCCGGTCAGGATCGCCGCGGCGCGACCCAGCCCGATGTGTTCCGGGCCCAGCAAGGCCGAGCCAACCGCCGTGGCAGCGAGCAGGCCGGATAAGGCCGCGAGAGTGATCACCGTGCGCCGAAGAGTCAGTTGTTTCACGGGAAGGGGGGATGTCCGGGAACAGAGAGGTCATGTGATACATGAAGTTTTGATGCAATCAGCTCGACGGCATCGACGATTCGTGGTCCGGGACGATTCACCAGGCCGCGTGGGATCGCGTAGAGTCGGCCCGATCGAACCGCGGAAATCGCGTTCCAGCGCCGCCAGGCGGGGAGCCGCCGCTCGCCGCCGTCCGGCGTATCGTCCGCGAAGAAAATCACCTCGGGATCAAATCCGACGATCGCCTCCATCCCGATTCGCGGGTACGCGGTCGTTCCCCCGTCGAACGGCTGCGCGCCGGCCTTGATTAGCACGTCGTACAGAAAGCTGCCCGCGCCGACCGTGATGTACGGGTCCTCATCGACGAGGTACAGCACGCGGGGCGGGAGACCGGGCGGTCGACGACCGGTGACGGTGTCGAGCCGGTTTCGCAAACGTTCAACCAGTTTCTGAGCGCGCTTGCGGCGGCCGGTGATCTCCCCGAGCCGGAGGATCCGTTCGAACACGGCGTCGATGGAGTTCGGTTCGAACCCCAAGGCCGGAATGCCGAGCCGGTCCATCCGCGCGGCAAACTCCCGCATGCCGATGCCGCCCGTGCCCAGGACGAGGTCGGGACGCAGGCCGACGATGACCTCGATGTTAGGGGTCACGCCGCCGACCTTGGGCTTGGCCCGCGCCGCCTCGGGAAAGTCGCAGAAATCCGAGACCCCGACGACCGCGTCGTCCAGGCCGAGGGCAAACAGCGCTTCGGTCAGGGCGGGGGAGATAGAGACGATACGTTCGGGGAGTGCGGCGAAGGCGTGGGTGCGGCCGAGGTCATCGCGAACGACGACGGGTTCGGCGGAGGCGGGCGCCGGCGCGCCCACACAGGCAATGATCAGCGGTGCGGATCGAACGAGAAGCGACGCGAAGCGCAAGGGCAATCCTCACAGATACGACTTCGAGGATTGCACCCAGCTTCTTCATCCCGAAGGGTCGATCACGCCCTCGTGCGGGGCCGATCGCTCAGATCTCCAGGCAGGTCTTCTGGCTCCCGGATCGTCCTACCCCTCCGTCCTTCCCAGCGCCTTCAGCGCCAGTGGACTATGTGAACGACTTGAACGTTTGAACTCTTTGAACGTTCTTGCCGTTCCTGGAGGGATCGTCCCCGGTCACAGCGGCGGGACCGCCCCGGATTGACACCGGGTTCCCTTTTCAAGCCCATATCGGGCTACCTGGATCGACGGCACTGTAGTCCAAAGCGAGGGACTGTGTCAAGCGGCGGAGGGAAAGGGGGGATTTCCGATGCGATTCGGGGTATGATGCCGCTGTTTCGTGTCGAGGGCGATCGATGCCGAGTGAGAGTGCGCCTCCCGAGACGGCCGCCGTCGCCGACGCGCTGCTGGAGACGCTTCACGCGCTCGCGACCGAGTTGCATCGGGCGCCCCCGGCGCGGGTGCTGACGCTCGACAGCTCCCTGGAGCGGGACTTCGGCTTCGACAGCCTGGGGCGGGTCGAACTTGTCCTGCGCGTCGAGCAGCGGTTCGGCGTCCGGCTCTCCGAGCACCTCCTGGCGACGGTGGAGACGCCGCGGGACGTCCTGCGCGCGGTGCTGGCGCCGACGGCGGCCGCGGCGCTCCCCGTGTCGGTGGAGGCCGTGCACGCGCAGGTGGGGACGGTCGAGGGGGAGCCGTCCGGCGCGACCACGCTGGTCGAGGTGCTGGCGTGGCACCGCGACCGGCACGCCGATCGACGGCACCTTTTCCTCCTCGACGACCAAGGGTGCCGGGAGACGCTGACCTACGGCGAGCTCTGGGCGGGGGCGATCCGCGTGGCTCGGGGCCTGCGCGCGCGCGGCGTGGGTGCGGGGCAGGCGGTCGCGATCATGCTGCCCACGTCGCGCGACTACTTCCTCACGTTCACCGGGATTCTGCTTGCGGGCGGGATTCCGGTCCCGCTGTATCCGCCGCTGCGCCTGGCGCAGATCGAGGACCACCTCCGCCGCCAGACGGCGATTCTGAACAACGCGCAGGCCGTGCTCCTCATCACCGTGAGCGAGGCGCAGGGGGTGGGGCGGCTGCTCAAGGCCCAGGTCGGCACGCTGCACGACGTGCTGACGGTCGAGGAGGTCTCGGCCGACGGGGAGGAGACCGTGCCGCGCGCGCGGGGCGGGGAGATCGCCCTCCTGCAGTACACGTCGGGCAGCACGGGCGTGCCGAAGGGTGTCATCCTCACCCACGCCAACCTCCTGGCGAACATCCGCGCGATGGGACAGGCGGTCCGGGCGCACTCCGGCGACGTCATGGTCAGTTGGCTGCCGCTCTATCACGACATGGGGTTGATCGGCGCGTGGCTGGGGAGCCTGTACTACGCCGCACCGCTCGTCGTGATGTCCCCGCTGACGTTTCTGGCGCGGCCCGAGCGCTGGCTGCGGGCCATTCACGACTACCGGGGCACGATTTCGGCCGGCCCCAACTTCGCCTTCGAGCTGTGCGTGCGGAAGATCGACGACGCCACGCTCGCCGGGCTGGACCTCTCGTCGTGGCGGCTCGCGGTGAACGGCGCGGAGCCGATCAGCCCGGACACGATGACCCGCTTTATCGAGCGGTTTTCCCGGTGCGGCTTCCGGCGCGGGGCGATGGCGCCCGTCTACGGCCTCGCCGAATCCTCGGTCGGGCTCGCCTTTCCGCCGCTCGGCCGCGACCCGATCATCGACCGAGTCGCGCGCGAGGCCTTCGCCGTCGCGGGGCGGGCCGAGCCGGCCGCCGCCGACGACCGGACCGCGCTGCGGTTCGTGGCGTGCGGGCGGCCGCTGCCGGGTCATCAGATCCGGATCGTGGACGACGCGGGACGCGAGGTTGCCGAGCGCGAGGTCGGGCGGGTGGAATTTGTCGGTCCCTCGACAACCAGCGGCTACTACCGGAACGCGGACGCCACGCGGGCGCTATTTCACGGCGAGTGGCTGGACTCCGGCGACTTCGGGTACATGGCGGAGGGGGATGTCTACCTCACCGGCCGCGCCAAGGAGGTCATCATCCGCGCCGGGCGCAACCTCTACCCGTACGAGCTGGAGGAAGCCATCGGCGCCGTGCCGGGCGTCCGCAAGGGGTGCGTGGCGGCGTTCGGCGCCACCGACCCGGCCACGGGCACCGAGCGGCTCGTCGTGGTGGCCGAAACGCGGGAGACCGATCCCGCGCGGATCGAGGCCCTGCGCGCGACGATCCACCACCTCGCGATGGACCTGCTCCACACCGCGCCGGACGAGATCGTCCTCGCGCCGCCGCACACGGTGCTCAAGACGTCGAGCGGCAAGATCCGGCGCGCCGCCTGCCGCGAGCTCTACGAGCGCGGCGCGCTGGGGACGGCCCGACGCGCGGTGTGGGTCCAGTTCACGCGGATGACGCTGTCCGGCCTGCTCGCCCGGTCTCGCCGCGCGGCCCACGACCTGATCCGGGCGCTGTACGCGGGTTATGCCTGGACGGTCTTCGGCGCCGGGATCTCCGCGGCGTGGGCGTGCGCGCTCCTCCTGCCCTCGCCGGCGTGGCGCCAGCGGGCGGTCGGCGCACTGGCGCGCGGCTTCTTCGGCCTCGCCGGGATTCCGATCCGGGTGCGGCGCGCCGAGGGGGTCTCGACCGGAGGGCCGGTGATCTTCGCGGCGAACCACGCCAGTTACCTCGACGCCGTCGTGCTCAGCGCGGTCTTGCCGCCGGGGGGCGGCTTCGTCGCCAAGCGCGAACTGGCCGGCGCCGTGATCGCGCGCGTCTTCCTGCGGCGCCTCGGGTCGGTGTTCGTCGAGCGGGTCGATCCCAAGCGGAGCGCCGAGGACGCGCGCCGGTTGGTCGACGCCGTGCACGGGGGGCGGTCGCTGGTAGTGTTTCCGGAGGGGACGTTCGGCCGCGCGCCGGGTCTCCGGCCGTTCCGCATGGGGGCGTTCATCGTCGCCGCCGAGACGGGAACGCCCCTTGTCCCGGTCGCGATCCGGGGGACGCGCTCGATCCTGCGCGACGGCTCCTGGTTTCCGCGGCGAGGGGCGATCAGCGTCGCAATCGGCGAGCCGTTGCGTCCGAAGGGCGCCGACTGGTCGGCCGCCCTGGCGCTGCGCGACGCAGCGCACGCCGAGATCTTGAAATCGTGCGGCGAGCCCGACCTGGAACCGTCCGCCCCATCGTAGCGTGTAGAGCGAAATCCCCCCATCCCCCTTTGTCAAAGGGGGGCAAGGAGGCAAGGAGGGCGAGGCGCCCGTCCGAGTCATCGGCCGTTTGAGCCTGCCCCCCGCGGCCGCGGGAGCCTGTTCAGGAAGGGCCAGATGCAAGGCGGAAGAAGGCCTTGCGCGCGGAGCGTACTGAGTCGTACGTGAGCACGCAAGGCTGACTGACAACGCAGCAGATGACCGTTCATGGACAGGCTCCTAAGAGGAGGGATCGCATGACAGGCTCATTCACCTACACGCCTATCGGGGTCTTTCGCACGCCGTATCTCACGACGCAGGCGATCCCGAAGACCCTGGGCGAGGCGCCCACGGCCGACGCCGTGATCGAGGTCGATCCCGCCTACGCCGACGGCCTGCTCGACATCGAGCGCTTCTCCCATCTGCTGGTTCTGTTCGCGTTCCATCAGAGCACAACCCGGCCGCTCCGCGTCTACCCTCCGGGGCAAACCAGGGAACGCGGCGTCTTTGCGACCCGCTCGCCGCACCGGCCCAACGCGATCGGGATTCTCACCGTTGAACTGACGCGGCGGGAGGGGACACGGCTCTCCGTGCGGGGCGTCGACGTGGTCGACGGCACGCCGGTACTCGACATCAAACCGTATCTGAGGCACTTCGACTGCCGCCCCCAGGCCACGCTGGGCTGGGTCGAAGACGTGACGTCGGGCGGCGTCACGCCCTGAACCGCTTCTCCTCGCGCTCGACGCGCTCAACCGCTTCGATGGCCGTGAGGCACGGCACACAGAAGCGGGCGGACGACTCCGCCTCGAGACGCGCGATCGGGATGTCGGCGCCGCACCGCTCGCACAGGCCGTACGTGCCGCTTTCCAGGCGACGAAAGGCTTCGGCGATGTCCTTATAAGTCTTGTAGCGGATTTCAAGCAGCGCGAAATCCGTGTCGTCTTCAAGATCCATCGACGCCCTGTCTTCCAAGTCCAGCGCCGCGTCAATCCTCCCCCTGGCGGTCTCGTCCAGGCGTCGTCCGATCTGCGCCTCGATGTCCCGCACGACCCGCTCGCGCGCGCCGTGGAGCAGGGTCCGCAGCGCCTCGATCCGCGCGCTCGTGGTCTTGGTTTCATTCATGGCATCCTCCTCGCGCACCGACGACGCGCCAGCCTCACCCGTGTTGGCGCTTCAGGGGGACCACCGTGCTGGCCTGCGGCCCCTGATCCCCCTCTTCCTCGACGAACCGCACCTCGGTTCCCGGCTCCAGGCGATCGAACCCGCCGTTCAGCACGCTGTGGCTGTGAAAATACACCTCGCGGCCGTCGGGCGTTTCGAGGAAGCCGTACCCGTCGATCGGGAACAGCTTGGTCACCCGGGCGAGCGGGGCCTCCTCGTGCGCCTTCACCTCGCCACGCTGGCGGCGGCGATAACTCTGCACCTGGCGCTTGGCGGCGTCGAACGCATCCCGGATCGCGACGTACACATCCTCGTGGGGTTCGCGCTTGACGATCAACTCGGCTCCCGGGATGGTCAGATCGATCCGCACGTTGTAAAGCGCACCCTGGTGCTGATGGCGGTGGGGCATTTCGACCAGCACGCGACACCCGATGATGTCGGGGTTGAACGCGTCAAGCTTGTCGGCCCGCTCCTGGATCGCCGCCCGCGCCGCGTCGGACAACGACATGTTCCGTACCGTGATTTGCAGTGGATGTTTCATGGTCTCCTTCCCCGATGCATGCTCGGATGTCCCAACCCGTCAGGCGACCTTGACCTCGATGCTCTTCGGCCGCGCCTTCTCGGACTTGGGGAGGTGGACGATGAGGACCCCGTCCTTGAAATCGGCGCTCACCTTCGCCGCGTCGGCGTCCTCGGGCAGCGTGAAACTTCACGCGAAGCTGCCGTAGGCCCGCTCCACACGGTGGTATTTCCTGCCCGTGTCCTCCTTCTCGAACGTCCGTTCGCCGGCAATCGTGAGGACGTCGTCCTGAACGGTGACCTTCACGCCCGATTTGCTCACCTCGGGGAGTTCGGCCTTGATGCGGTATTCCTTCTCCTCCTCGATGATGTCCACGAGCGGCGCCCATTCGGCGAGCGTCATCGCTTCCTCGCGACCGCCGTCCTTCCGAACCGGAGCCCGCCCGAACAATGTCGACAGGCGGTTCTGCAACTCATCGAGTTCTTTGAACGGATCCCATCGTGTCAGCGTGGTCATGGCGACCCTCCTTTCCTCGCTTGCGTGGCGCAACGCAGGCGCGATTTACCGCGCCGAGGCTGCGAGACGTTGTTGATCATGTCTGGCCATGTTCCTGGTATGACTCTATCAGTTGGTCTTGCGCCGTGCCAGTCCCTAACGGAAGTGGTTGTCAGGAAAAAAGGAGGGATCGCGGCTCACCCGAACGGGCTATGCGGGAGGCAACGATCTTCCGTCGCGCTAGACGCTTACGCTTGATCCGACAGGCCGAAATCGGCTACCGTGGACCAAGATGAATGGCGGTGCGCTGGCGGCGTGGCGTCCCCCGTTCCGACACGATAAAGGAGACAACGACATGGCGATGAAGCATCTGGTGTTTGCGACCGATTTTTCGCCGTCTTCCAGGGAGGCCCTGGAGTACGCGGTTCAATTCGTGCTCAAGCTCGGCGCGGAGCTGTATCTGCTCCACGTGTTTGAGCGGCCGTTTTTCAGCGGGCCGGGGGTCTCGATGAACGTCCAGATCCAACACGGCGTCGAACAGTGGGTGCGGGAGGTGAAGGCGGAGGAGTCCCAGAAGCTTGGCGCGCTCGCCGCGGAGGTGCGCGGCCGGGGCGTCACGGTGCATCCGCTCTTCAAGGAGGGGATCCCGTTCGTTGAGATTCTGAAGACCGCGGAGGAAATCCCGGCCGACCTCCTCGTCCTCGGCACCCACGGTCGGACCGGCATCGCCCACGTCCTGATGGGCAGCGTGGCCCAGCGGGTGGTGCAAAAAGCCGCGTGCCCCGTCCTCACCGTGCGCCCGAAAGCGCACATCGGGGGGAAGGGAGGGTGACCGTCCGGGGGATCGTGCCTCCCTCGTTTGGCTCGGCGAAATACGTCGAACGCGGGATAGACCGAAGGAGGACGTCGCGCTATCGTGGTGTTGGATGGTGTGCGGCGAAGCGATGGAGGCGGCGATGATCCAAGCGCGAGGACCGGAACCCGTGATCGCGACGATTCTCGTTCCTACCGATTTTTCGCCCTGCTCGCGGGAGGCGCTGATGTACGCCGCCGCCCTGGCGAAGCGGTTTGGCGCGAAGATCGTCCTGTTCCACGTCATCGAGACGTGGAGCTACGCGATGACCGAGTCGTTACAATGGACCGATCTGTACGCCAATCTCACCACCGTGGTTGAACCCCTGCTGGATGGCCTGGTTCAGGAGCTTCAGGACGGCGGCGTTGCCGCGGCCGGGGCGTTCACCCAAGGGGTTTCGTACGATGAGATCGTCAAGAAGGCCCGGGACGAGCGGGCCGACCTGATCGTGATCGGCACGCACGGCCGGCGGGGGATGGGCCATTTCCTGATGGGCAGCGTGGCCGAGCGCGTGGTGCGGATGTCGCCCTGTCCGGTGTTGACGGTGCGGGGCGCGTGATGGATACGGTCACGGTGCGCACGATCCTGGCGCCCACGGATTTCTCCGACGGGTCCCTGGAAGCGATGAGGCGAGCCGTCGAACTGGCCGAAGTGTTCTCGGCCAAGGTTGTCTTCCTGCACGTCATGGAGCAGCCGGCGTACGGGATCGAGCTGTCGCTGGCGCAGCCCGCGGCGCACCGCGAGGTCGGCGCCGTGCTGGCCGAGATGCTGCGGGAACACGTCGAGCGGGTCAAGGCTCATGGGATCGAGGTGGAATGGCGCCTCGAGGTGGGCACGCCCTTTCTCGAGATCCGCGCGGCCGCCGAGCGATGCGGGGCGGACCTCATCGTGATGGGCACCCACGGCCGCACGGGGCTCGCCCACGCGGTGCTCGGCAGCGTGGCGGAACGGGTGGTCCAGCACGCGCCCTGTCCCGTGCTGACGGTCAAGGCCCCGCGCGAGCCAAGCCGCCCGCCCGCGGCGGCGGGGCGCCCCACCCATTCTGCTTAGAACAACCCCCCTCGCCCCCCCAAAACACCCCCTTTGGGGGATAGCTTTTTCACTTGGCGTAACCCAAAATGGGGACGGACGTGGATGGAGAGCCGCGCCAGGCTCTCCGAGTCACGGAGGTGCCACGATGGGAGAGTGCGCGCTGAGGATGGTGAACGATGACGAGGTGCCAGGCGTCGAAGAAGCGGGGAACGTTCAACCGGCCGACCGCGCGGCCTCGGGGCACGACGGGGCCTGTGTCGCGCGTCGGGATCAACCGGACCCGCTGCGCGCGCTGCACGTCGTGGCGGCCGTGGTCAGCCAGTCGCCCGCGCTCGCCAAGGCCTTGAACGCGGTGCTCGACCGGCTGCTGGATCTCGCCCGGGCCGACACCGGCGCGATCCATCTGGTCGAGGACGGATCGGGGGAACTCTGCCTGGTCGCCAGCCGCGGTCTGTCCGAGGCGTTCCGCATCCGTGAATCCCGAATCCCGCGGGGGGCGTGCCTCTGCGGGTTGTCCCTCGCGATGGACGACCCGCTGGTGGTCGACGATCTCGCGGAGGACGCGCGCCTCAGCCGGCCCGCCTGCCTGGACGAGCGCGTGGGCTCGCTGGTGTCGGTGCCGCTCCGTTCGCGCGACCGCACCCTCGGCCTGCTGACGTTGTACGCCCGCGAGCCGCGCGCGTTTCAGGCGATCGATCGGACGCTGTTGTCGGCGATCGGCTGGGAGCTCGGGGTGGCGGTCGAGAACGCCCGGTGGTTCGCCGCGATGCGGGAGTCCGCGGTGGCGGAGGAGCGGGCCGTCATCGCCGCCGAACTCCACGACGGGATCGCGCAGTCGCTGGCGTACCTGAACGTGCAGACCGCGCGCGTCGAGCAGCTCCTGCAGGGCGGCGAGACCGAGGGCGCGCGGCGCGAGCTGGACGGCATCCGCGAGGTGATCCGCTCGACGTACGAGGACGTCCGGCAGCTCCTGGTCGATTTCCGGAGCGCGCCGAAGGAAGGGGGCGCGTTCGCCTCCTCGCTCCACGCCCACCTGGCGACGTTCGAGCTCAGAAATCAGATCCGCGCCGAACTGGTCGGGGAAGAATGCTTGCAGGGCCTGGCATTTTGCCCGCAGGCCGAGGTGTTCCGGATGATCCAGGAGGCGCTGGCCAACGTGCGCAAGCACGCACGGGCGTCGCAGGTCCGGGTGGTGTGCGCCCGGATGCCCGCGGCGTGGGAGATCCGGGTGGAAGACGACGGCGTGGGTTGCGACGCGACGCGGCTCAACGATCCGAGCGGCGCCCACCTCGGCCTGCGGATCATGCGGGAACGGGCGGCGCGCGTGGGGGGCTCGGTGCGGCTCAGCTCGACGCCCGGGCGGGGGACCACGGTCATGATCGAGGTCCCCGTCGGATCCGACGAAGACGGGAGCGCGCGATGACCACGCCCTCTTCGACGCCGTCCCCCAGGGTGCTGGTCGTCGACGACCACACCTTGTTCCGTAAGGGCTTGGTGATGCTGCTCAAGGACCGCGGGCTGACCGTGGTCGGCGAGGCGGACGACGGCCGCGCGGGGATCGAGGAAGCCGTGCGGTTGAAGCCGGACGTGATCTTGATGGACGTGAACATGCCCGGCTGCAACGGCATCGAGGCCACGCGGGTGATCCACGAGCGCCTGCCCGAGACGCGGATCCTGATGTTGACCGTGTCGGACGAGAATGACAACCTCTTCGCCGCGGTGAAGGCGGGGGCTCGGGGGTACCTCTTAAAAAACATCGACCCCGACGAACTGGTCTCGGCCGTCGAGCGGCTGATGAACGGAGAAGCGGTGATCCCCCACCAGTTGGCGGCCCACTTCCTTGCCGAATTCGCCACGATGGCCAACAGCCGGGTCGCGCCCGCGTCCGGTGCCTCCCACGTCCTGACGACGCGGGAGGAAGAGATCCTCCGCGAACTCGCCAACGGGGCGACCAACAAGGAGATCGCGAACGCGCTGTCGATTTCCGAGCACACCGTGAAGATTCACCTTAAGAACATCCTCAAGAAACTCCACATGAACAACCGGACGCAGGCGGCGATCTACGCCCAACGCCACGGGCTGGTCCACACCTCGCCATCGGGCGAGTCCGGCAGCTAGACGACACCGGGGGTCGCTCACCCCTTCGTGGGGGAGGCCCCCTCCTTTCTTTCAGATCGCGTACCCCCGTCGAGGAATGGATCGGGCGTGACGGGTTTGCTACGGTAATTCGTACGAGGGAATAACCGTGGCCGCGGCGAGAGGAGCGATGATGGAACCGCAACCGACGTGCGAAGTGCCGACCATTCGGGTCTCGGACGAGGAAGCCCGCCGCGTGATGGAGCGGTACACGACCGTTGCAGTCGTCGGGTTGTCGTCTCATCCCGAGAAGGCGGGTTATTTTGTCCCCAAGTACCTACAGGAGCAGGGCTACACGATCATCCCGGTGAATCCCGTGGCCAAGGGGCCGCTCCTTGGCCGACCGGTCTATGCCACGCTGCGGGACGTCCCGGAGAAGATCGACATCGTCGAGATCTTCCGGCCGTCGGAGGACGCGCCGCCGATCGTGGAGGACGCGATCGCCGTCGGGGCGAAGGTCGTCTGGATGCAGGAGGGGATCGTGAACAACGCCGCGGCCAAGCGCGCCGAGGCCGCTGGTCTCATCGTGATCATGAACAAGTGCATGATGAAGGTGCATCGCGCCCAACCGGGCGCGAAATGAAAAGGGATCGGGTCAAGACGGACGGGTGAAGAGAGGAGGCCGATGAGGTGAAGGTCACGATCGAGTAGGGCGCTCCCGTGTGGTAGAAGCGATCGATCGAGAGGAGGTGATAGCCATGACGATGACAAGACGACTCAAAGAGTACCTGGATGAAAACAGCGTGGAGTATGAGATCATCGCGCATCCATCCACTCACAGCGCTCCCGAGACGGCCGAAACCCTCCACGTGCCCGGCAAAGAGGTGGCGAAGGTGGTGATGATCAAGGACGGGCCGGAGAACGTGATGACGGTTCTGCCGGCGAGTCTCATGGTCGATTTACCACGGATTCAGGAGGTGTTGGGCCGCGATTGGAATCGGCGGATCAGGCTGGCGACGGAGACGGAGTTCGCCGAGCTGTTTCCCGATTGCGAAGTCGGCATGATGCCCCCGTTCGGCAACCTCTACGGGCTCGACGTGCTGGTCGACGCCTCGCTCACCGAAGACGAGGACATCATCTTTCCCGCCGGCAACTCTCGCGAGGCCATCCGGATGAAGTACGACGACTTCGAGCGGTTGGTGGTCCCGCGGGTGGTGGATTTCGGCACCCGTCCGGTCGGGCGCTGAAGCGGCGGGCGACGGCCGTGACTCGAATCGGGGTGCTCACCAGCGGGGGCGACGCGCCGGGCATGAACGCCGCGATCCGCGCCGTGACGCGGACGGCGGTCGACGCCGGGATGGACGTGGTCGGTGTCCGCTGCGGATTCGCGGGGCTGATGGCGGGCGAGACGACGCCGCTCAGCGCACGGAGCGTGGGCGGGATCATCGAGCGCGGCGGGACCATCCTGGGGAGCGCGCGGTGCCCGGAGTTCCTGACCGAGGAGGGGCGGCGCGTCGCGGTGGATGCCGCCCGGGCGGCCGGGCTGGACGCCCTGGTGATCATCGGCGGGAACGGGTCGCAGACCGGGGCGTACGCCCTGTCGAGGATGGGCGTCCGGGTCGTGGGCGTGGCGTCCACGATCGACAACGATCTGCCGGGCAGCGAGATGACGATCGGCGTGGACACGGCGCTGAACATCGCGCTGGAGGCGATCGATCGGCTCAAGACCACGGCGGCGTCGCACCGGCGGGCCTTTCTGGTCGAGGTGATGGGGCGGGACTGCGGCTACCTCGCCCTCATGGCGGGAATCGCGGGCGGGGCCGAGGTGGTCGCGATTCCGGAGGTTCCCTGCGACCCGGAGGCGATCGCGAAGGAACTGCGGGCGGCGTACGAACGCGGCAAGTCGCACGCGATCGGCGTGATTGCCGAGGGGGCGAAGTACCCGGCCGCCGAGATCGCGGCGTACTTCCGCGAGCACCACGAGCGGATCGGGTTCGACTTGCGCGTGACGTCGCTGGGACACGTCCAGCGGGGCGGCGCGCCCGGGGCGTTCGACCGCCTGCTGGCCACGCGGCTCGGCGCCGCGGCGGTCGAGGCGTTGCGGAACGGGCGGGACGGCGTCATGGTGGGCTTGGTGCGAGGCGAGATCGCGACCACGCCGCTGGCCGAGGTGTCGGGCACCTGCAAGCCGGTGGACCTTCGTCTGATGCACTTGGCGCGCGTGCTGGCATCGTGAACACCCCCCGACCGGGCTCGCGATGACGGCGCCGGGCGATCGTCCGGTGGTCGTCTCGTGGCTCGGCGGCGTCCGATTCGAGGCCGCAGTCAGGGGCCACCGGCTCATCATCGATCAGCCGCGTGACGAGGGGGGCACCGACGAGGGGATCACCCCCGTGGAGTGCCTCGCGGTGTCGGCGGGGACCTGCGTGGCGTTCTTCGTGGTCCGCTTTTGCGAGCGCCACCGCCTGACCCCCCGGGGGGTGCACGTGACCGTGGGGTGGGCGTACGCCGAGCAGCCGCACCGGGTGGGGGCGCTTCGGATCGTCGTCGAGTACGACGGCGACCTGGATCCGGCCTTGCGCGAACGCCTCCTCAAGGTTGCCGAGGGATGCACGGTGCATCAGACGCTCGCGCACCCGCCGGAGATTCGAGTGCTGCTGACGACGACGGAGGGAGCGCATGAACCGATTGTTTGAGGTCCAGCTCACGGGCGCCGATACATTCTACGTGGTCGCGCCCAACCACTACCGGGCCGACGAGTTGCTGGGGGCGTACCTTGACGCCAACCGCATGTCCCACTACCTGGTCGAGGGAAGATACACCATCGTGCCCGTCGAACTAGGTGAGGAGCGCGTGTTGGCGCGCGGGGCGAAGTGTCGAGAGTGCGAAACCTAGGTCTTCCTCGCATCGGCGCCGGGATCGAGGGGCCATTCGGCCCATGATCCCCCTGGGGCGTGAGGTCCCCCGCCTCGCCTGTTCGGACTAATCGTTCCCCCCTCTTTTCCTCCCCTCAAAATACTTCTTCCTGAGAATGGACTGGGCGCGCCTGACTCGATACAGTGCACGCACACTTCTCGGATCGTGCGATGAGAAAGCCAAAGGTGTTGGTGATCGGGGGCGCCACGCTCTTCGGTTACGGGGTGGGGGGATTGCTCGGCGCGCACCGGCCGGGATTCGAGACCCAGCAGGTCCCGACGGTCGAGGCGGCCATCGAAGCCGCGCCGCGGTTTCGGCCCGACGTAGTCCTGTTTTGCATGGACCGCGACGATCTCCGAAACGACGCGGCGTTGCAGCGTCTCCGTCTGATGGAGGTCTATCCCGCGCGGATCATTCGATGCACCTTGGATGCCAATCACCTGACGATTTACGACACGACGCGGATCGCGAACGCGACGGCGGAAGACCTTCTCGCCGCGGTGCGGCGGGGGAATGAGGATCACGGCGGTGCGGCATTACGAGGGGAGAAAGGGGACATGGCATGAGACAGGCGAAGACGTGGAGAAGGTTGGTGGAGGGGCTGGCGGCTGCGATCGCGAGCGTGTGGTTCGGGATGGCGGGTTTCGGTGTGGTGTGGGCGGATGAGGGGCACGAAGCCCACGGTTCAGGGGCGGCGCAGGAGGCTGAGCCGGTCGGACATGACATGCACCAGATGATGCAAGAGATGTCGATGCCCGAACGAGGTGCGCAGACGCAGGCCCCTGCCGGGGTGCAGTACCAGAAGGCCGGCGTCGCCATGTTGGACGATCTGACCAACCGACTGGATCACGAGATCGAAAAGGCCGGGGGGAACCTCGGGGGGTTCGTCTCCGGCGCCGAGGCCCATGCCGCGATGCAAGGCACCCCGCTCAGGGTGAGCAATAACGAGTCGGTGACCGCCGCCGGCCGATGTCCGTCGGGCGCGCCGGTGAAGACGTTCGATGTCTCGGCCATCAACGCCGAGATCAGCATCAACCGGTTCTTGGATTATTTTGCCGGGTACCTCTATGTCCTCACCGAAGATCTCCCCAAGGTGCGGGCTGAGGAGAAGAAGAACGCGGACGCGCGCAAGAGCGATGATCCATTCCCGGCGGCAGGCGTTTCGCTCGGTTTGCAAGGGGATATGCTCCAGCCGTTGGCGATCCGGGCCAACGCCGGAGATTGTGTTCGGATCACTCTCCGAAACCAGACCACGAACGAGGAACCCGTGAGCATGCACGTCCACGGGTCGAGTTTCATCGTCAAGGCCAGCGGCAAGGCCGCGACGATGACCAACAAGGACTCGCTGGTCGATCCCGGCAAAAGCCAGGAGTTTGAATGGTATATCCCGGCCGATACGCCGGATGGCGCGCACCACTTCCATAGCCATGCCGTGCGGGAGCAGTGGTCCCTGGGAATGTTCGGGGCCCTCGTCGTCGAGCCGCGCGGATCGCGTTACCTCAACCCCTGGACCGGTCAAGAGTTGAAGAGCGGCTGGATGGCGATGATCGAGGACCCCAACGGGGCGGATTTTCGAGAATTCGCGATCTGGTATCACGAGATCGGGGATGAAGTGTTCCGGCTCGTGGACCGAAAGGGCGAACCGCTGCCACAGCGCGATGCGGTCACGGACGCCTACCGTCCCGGCGGACGCGGACTCAATTTGCGGAGCGAGCCCCACGGGACGCGGCTGGCGTTGCAGGTGGCCCGTCACGGCATCCATGATGAATCGATGGCGTACGGGTCCTACACCTTCGGGGATCCGGCCACGACGGTTCCGCGATCGTATCTGGGCGACCCGACGAAGTACCGGATGATGGGGGGGTCCGAGGTGGTGCATTCCCACCATCTCCACGGCGGAAGCGACCGTTGGCCGGCCTCGCCGGAGGCCGTGACCAAGGCCGAGTTCAACTTCGCCGCGATGGCGGACGGCACCGGGCCGGTGAAGTTCCCGCCCATCCGGACGAGCTCGGAGCGTCTGGACGTCCAGGCGATCGGCGCGGCCGAGTCGTACAACGAGGTGATCGAATGCGGCTCGGGTGGGTGCGCCTACGGCGCGGGGGACTATACCTTTCACTGCCATATCCCTCAGCACTATGTGACCGGGATGTGGGGCTTCTGGCGGGTGTATAACACCCTGCAGGTGGCGGGCTCTCAGGATGACCTGATGCCTGCTCTGGCCGAGTTGCCGGATCGGAAGGGGAAGATGAAGCCGGCGGTCGATTCGTCCAAACTCATCGGCACGACGGTGGACTGGTTCGGCGGCCAGAAATTTAAGATCACCGCCGACAAGACCGATTGGAAGGCGACTCCGCCCGCGCTCTCGATCAAGGACTGGGCGGAGATGATGCTCCCGCCGCAGGGAAAGCCGGGCGGGTCCGAGGACGAGCACTTCCAGGCGGTGTCCCATGACGCTACCGTCCTCGATTGGAAATGGGACGGGAATGTGGCGTTCAACGAGCCCGAAACGAAACAGGTCTGGGTAAATTATAAGTCGCCGCAACCGGGGAAGCGACCCTCGTTCCGGTTCGATCCGGCGACGGGGAAACTGTCGATTCCCCACTTGAGGCCCCACCTTGGCAAACGGGTTCCGTTTTCGCCCGAACATAATCCGGCGCCGTTCTTCGAGCCGATTCGAAGCGCTCAAACCGAGCCGGCGCTTCCGGGGCAAAACGGTCCGTGGAGCCTGTGCCCGTCCAGCTCTCCGCGGAAGTACTACACGGTGAACGGGATCACGCTCCCGATCATGCTCAAAAAGGGGACTGCAAAAACGCCGGCGATCGTCGATCCCGACGGTCTGCTGTACGTGTTGGAAGAGGAGGAGGCCGCGATCCGGGCGAATGACGACCTGAAGCATCCGCTGGCGATCCGGGCCAACGTCTACGACTGTGTGGACGTGGTCTACAAGAGCAAGATGAAGGATGATGCGCGGACGGTCTGGTCCAACAAGACCAATATGCATCCCCACTTCTTCCAGTTCGATATCACGGCGTCCGACGGCGTGATCATCGGCTTCAACTACGAACAGTCGGTCCGGCCGTTCACGATCTTGAAGGCGAGCGATAAGGAGAAGGCGACGGAAGGGCTTCCGGTGCCGCAGAACACCACGCTGACCAAAGCGGTGAAGGCGGGGGCTACCTCGATCGAGATCGCGTCGGCCGTCCGTCATATCGATATCCACGACACGAAGTTCGACGCCCCCATGTACCATCCCGGGATCACGATCGGGTTGAGCCTGGAAGGCGTCGATGCGTTCGAGGCGGTCAAGGTCAAGGAGATCAAGGGCAACACCGTGGTCTTGACAGCGCCGCTCACGAAGTCGCACAAGAGCGGGGCGATCGTGAGCCCCGAGTTCGTGCGGTACCGGTGGTATCCCGACGTCGACCTGGGGATCGTGTTTTGGCACGACCACGTCTTCGGGCTGGACGGCTGGGGCCACGGCTTCTTCGGGTCGACGATCGTCGAGCCGCCGCGGTCGACCTACCATGACCCGACGACCGGCAAGGAGGTTCGGAGCGGTCAGGTGGTCGATATCCGGTCGACCGATCCGATTTCTCACCAGGTCAAGGGAAGTTTCCGGGAAGTCGTGATGTGGCCGGTGGACTCCAATCCCCGGACGGCCGAGCTGATCTCGGCCGACAACCCGATGGCCGGCCGGCCCTCGGTGGACGGCACGCCCTCGGCGAAGTATCTGCCCAAGATGAACAAATCGGCCATGACCTTCCTCAACGGAGGGGAGGCCACGACGGGGGGAGGCTACGGGATGCGTGTTGAGCCGCTCTCGGTGCGGTTGGCCAACAACCCGGACCCCTCGCAGCTCTTCTCGAGTAAGGCCCACGGAGACCCCGGGACCCCGTTGATCCGTGCCTACTTGGGAGACCCGATCGTCGTCCGGCTGTTGCAGCCCTCGGCCAACGAGCCGCATATTTGGCACGTCAGCGGACATTATTTTCCGCTGGAACGCTACAACGGGGATTCCAGGGCGCGAAACAGCATGCACATCATCATCGGCGAGCGGCACAACTTCGTGATGCCGGCCGCCGGTGGCCCTCAGAAGATGGCGGGCGATTATCTCTACTATTCAGGTCGCGCCTCCCATTTTTCGGAAGGGGCTTGGGGCATCATCCGGGTTCTGGACAAGCTGGATAAGAACCTCCAGACGCTCCCGTCGCGTGAGGAGATCCCGGCCTCGGCGAAGGAAATCTGTCCGACTGGTGCGCCCGTTAAGAACTTCGCCGTGTCGGCGGTCGACTATGCCACGCGGTTCAACAAGAGCACTCCGGACATCGTGGAGGTCGATCTGGGCCGCCACCTGCAGCTCGAAAATCACAAGGGGAAGATCTACATCCTCGACGATGAGGTGGCCAAGGTCAAAGGGGGCATGCTCCAGCCCCACCCCCTGACGCTTCGGGTGAACGTGGGGGACTGCATCAAGGTCAAACTCACGAACCGGATGGCGGCCGAGCGAGCCGGGCTGCACGCCGACATGCTGGCGTTCGATCCCAAAGATTCGATGGGGATCAACGTCGGGAACAATCCCGGGGATCAGACCGTGGCTCCGGGGCAGAGCAAGGTCTACACGCTCTACGCCCACCCGGAATTCGGGGAGAATGCAGCCCTGATTCAGGATTGGGGAAACGTCGTGGAGAATCCCCGCAACGGGCTGTACGGGGCCATCATCGTGGGGCCGAAAGGCTCAACGTACCGCGACCCGGTGACGGGGGCGGACGTCAGCCTGAAGAACTCGTGGCAGGCTGATGTGATCGTGGACCGGACGGTCCCGGGTAATGAGAACAAGCAGAACTACCGGGACTTCTCTCTGGTGTTCCAGGACGAGGACAACCTGATGGGCACGAGCTTCATGCCCTACGCTCAGAAGATTGCCGGGTTGACCGGGGTGAACTATCGGGCCTCTCAACCGATCGATTACGCCCTGGACAACGGTTGCACCGTGGGAACGATCTTCCGGTGCGTGTCGGAGAAAGGCGGCGTGGACACTCCCCTCATTGAGGCGCACGCGGGGGATGCCGTCCTCATCCACGTCTTCGGCGGGTTCAACGAGCAGGTGGGGGTGTTTGCCTTAGACGGCCATGAATGGCCGGTGGATAACATCCGCGGGGCGCATTTGCACAGCTCGTACGAATTCGGCGGCACCTCGTACATCCGCGTCGACCTACGCGGCGGTGCCGGCGGACCCCACCAATTGCCGGGGGACTACGTGTACATGAACCACCGGCCGGCGTACATCGACGCGGGCGAGTGGGGCCTCCTGCGCGTCCTACCCAAGGGCGACAAGCGGATCCTGGCGCTCAGCGAACCGGAATTTGACGTGAGGCCCGCGTCGCTCGAGAGCACGGCAAAGTAGGGCGCGAACTCCGTCGCTGATCGACGCGCGGCGGGATGATGCGGCAAGGGAGGAGCCGAAAGGCTCCTCCCTTTTTTTCGATCACTCAGCGATACGCCCGCCGGTTGATGTCTGCCAGCTTCCGGTAGAGCTCGTGGAACTGCTCGGTGGTTAGGGCCGGGTCGGCCATGAGGTCGACGTCCTCCTGGCTGACCGGGTACTGAAACAGCTCGTCGAAGATGGACGTGCCGATGGCGATGTAGTCAGGCGCCAGGCGTTCCTCGGGCAACAATTTGGTGATGCCCCCGTTGTAGGTTTTCGCAAGCCGGATCGTCAGGCGCGCGATGTCGGCAGAGACGCGACGACCAATCGCGATGTTGGTGGGCGGGTGGCCGATCTGGTGGAACTTGGGACGGACCTTGGTGATCCCGACGGCGGCGAACTCCCGCTCGATCGCATCGAGGTCTCCTTTCCGGTCGAGCGCGAGAAAAATCTCCACCAAAATCTTGCCGGGGTCGCCGGCCTCCGGCGCGGCCGGATCGGCAGCGCGGACGTCGAGGTGCACGGCGAGCGATGCGAGCAACACAGTCGCGCATGCGATCAGGTTGTGGGAACAGCGGCGAGGTATCATCCATGACCTCCTGATGTGTGGGGATCGACGGCCGCTTATTGATGCCGTTTAACGAGACGGGATTCTAGCAGAACCGATCGCCGGAATAAAAGGTCGAGGGAATCATTCTGGGCATGGGACATCCCTCGTTCGAGGGACCCGTCATCGTCCCTTTGCTCCGTCCTTTTTACCTCTTCTTCGGCATGGACTCCCTGGCGGGGTGTGCTACCCTACAGGCAGAGGTGAGAAAGGCGTGTCGGCGGGGCGGGGAACCTCACGGCTGCCAGCAGGAAAGGAGCGGACCATGCGGCTTGTGCGAGAGGTAATGTCGAGCGAGTTGCACTGGATGAGGAAGGATGCGTGGGTGCAAGGCGCGGCCGAACTCATGGCGCGGCATGGGGTGGGCAGTCTGTTGGTGTCGGATGACGACGGGGCGCCGGTTGGGATCCTGACCGAAACCGATCTGGTGCGTCGCGTGATCGCCGCGGATCGTAACCCCGGGGCGATGTCGGTCGACGAAGCGATGACCCCGTCGCTGGTCACGATCGACGAGGAGGCTTCGGCCAATGCGGCGGGTGAATTGATGGCCGAGCGCGCGATCCGGCATCTCGCGGTCACGCGCGAGGGGCGCGTGTGCGGTCTGCTCTCGGTTCGCGATCTCCTGCCGGTGGTGGATTTTCTCCCGGTCGCGGTCGAGCGCATGATGACGCGGTTGCCGGTCATTGTGACCATCGACGAAACGGTGCGGAACGCGGCAGCGCTCATGATGCACTCCTCGGTGAGCGGCCTCCTGATCGCGGGTCGCCGGACGATGGCGCGCGCGCTGAAGTTTCACGGCTTCGCTCGGCGCGACATCGCCGGGATCGTCACCGGCGCCGACCTCGTGCGCAAGGTGGTGGCGATGGATCGGTATCCCTACGTCACGACCGTGGGCGAGGTGATGGGCATGCCGCTGGAGACCATCGACGCGGGCGAATCGGTCAACACGGCGCTGGCGATCATGGCCCGCGCGGGGGTCCGGCATCTCGCCGTGACGGCGGGCGAGGAGATCACCGGCTTGCTGTCCGTTGAGGACGCCATCGATCCCGCGTGGCT
>Ga0210377_10000897_pt1 | contig 28227 bp, 21 predicted proteins | sample PLM4_65_b1redo_FD_155480 | JGI IMG/M metagenome (GOLD analysis project Ga0210377, IMG submission 155480) | Groundwater sediment microbial communities from an aquifer in East River, Colorado, USA - PLM4_65_b1 redo | ecosystem: Environmental > Terrestrial > Soil > Riparian zone | place: USA: East...
TCCGTGGCGAAGCCGTAGACGGCCCGGCCGTCGTCGGGAACCGTCCCCACCACGATGCTCGTGCCGCCCAGGTCCACCCCGACCACCAGCCGCGGGACGCTCATTCGACCTGCAGCACCGCGAGAAAGGCCTCCTGCGGGATTTCCACGGAGCCCACCTGCTTCATCCGCTTTTTCCCCTCTTTCTGCTTCTCGAGCAGCTTGCGCTTCCGGGTGATGTCGCCGCCGTAGCATTTGGCGGTCACGTTCTTGCGGAGCGGGCGGACCGTCTGCCGCGCGATCACCTTGGTCCCGATGGCCGCCTGGATCACGACCTCGAACAGCTGGCGCGGGATCAGCTCCTTCAGCTTCTCCGCGATCTTGCGCCCCCAGTCGTAGGCCTTGTCCCGGTGGATGATGACGCTGAACGCGTCCACCGGGTCTCCGTTGATGAGCATGTCCAGCTTGACCAGGTCGCCCGGCCGGTAGGCGCTCATCTCGTAGTCCATGGCCGCGTAGCCGCGGGTCACGGTCTTCAGCCGGTCGAAGAAATCCAGGATGATCTCGGCCAGCGGGAACTCGAACTCGAACTGGACGCGCGCGGGATCGAGGTAGTGCATGGCCAGGTACTCGCCGCGCCGCTCCTGGCCCAGCTTCATGATCGCGCCGATGTAGTCGGCCGGCGCCGTGATCCGGGTCTTGACGTAGGGCTCCTCGACGCGCTCGACGGTCGAGCCGTGCGGCATGGCCGACGGGTTCTCGATCAGCTCCATCGCGCCGTCCGTGCGGTAGACGTGGTACTCGACGTTCGGCACGGTGCTGATGAGGTCCAGGTTGGACTCCCGCTGGAGGCGCTCCCGCACGATGTCCATATGCAGCAGCCCCAGGAACCCGCAGCGGAACCCGAAGCCCAGGGCGAGGGACGACTCGGGCTCGTAGTGGAGCGAGCCGTCGTTGAGCCGGAGCTTGGCGAGCGCGTCGCGCAACTCCTCGTACTGGTTGGCGTCGGTGGGGTAGAGACCGGCGAACACCATCGGCTTGATCTCGCGATAGCCGGGCAGCACCGGCGCGCGGCGCTGGGCGTCGAGCACGGTGTCGCCCGCGCGGGTTTCGTCCACCCCGCGCACGTTGGCCACCACGTAGCCCACCTCGCCGGCCTCGAGCACGTCGGTGGGGTGCTGGGTGAGCTGCAGGTAGCCCACCTCCGCCACCTCGTACTCGTGGTCCGGGTGCGATCCGAAGAAGATGCGGGTGCCCTTGCGGACCGCGCCGTCCATGACGCGCACGGTGGGGATCGCGCCCCGGTAGCGATCGTAGTACGAGTCGAAGATGAGGGCGCGGAGCGGCGCCTCGGGGTCGCCGTCCGGCGGCGGCACGCGCCGCACCACCTCCTCGAGCAGCCGGTCCACCCCGGTGCCCTCCTTGGCCGAGACCAGCAGGATCTCGTCCGCCCGGGTGCCCAGCAGGTCATGCAGCTCGGCCGCGCGCCGCCCCGGCTCCGCCGCCGGGAGGTCGATCTTGTTGAGGACCGGGATGACCTCCAGCCCCGCGTCGACGGCCAGGAACAGGTTGCTCAGGGTCTGGGCCTGGATGCCCTGGCTGGCGTCCACCACGAGGAGGGCGCCCTCGCAGGCGGCCAGGGAGCGCGACACTTCGTAGGTGAAGTCCACGTGGCCGGGGGTGTCGATGAGGTTGAGCTCGTAGTCGACGCCGTCCGTCCCCCGGTAGGTCATGCGCACGGCGTTCAGCTTGATGGTGATGCCGCGCTCGCGCTCCAGGTCCATGGTGTCGAGGACCTGCTCCCGCATGCGGCGTTTCTCCAGCGTGCCGGTGGCCTCGATCAGGCGGTCCGCCAGCGTGGATTTGCCGTGGTCGATGTGGGCCACGATGCAGAAGTTGCGGATCCGGTCCTGACGCATGTGGGGTGAATATAATGGGCCGGTCCCGGGGCACCGGCGCGCCCGGCTCGCGGCGTCGCGCCCCGGCGCGCATCTTGGGGGGACACCCCAGCCGCCGGCCCGGGCTCCGCGCCCGTCCGCGCGGGAGCCGGAGACTCTATGACGAGCCCCAGCGTCACCACCACGCGCAAGCCGCAGGACGCGGAGATCGACGTCTACGGGCTCACCCACCAGGGCCGGGTCCGCGGAACGAACCAGGACCATTTCCTGATCGCGTCGCTGCACAAGACCGTGGAGGTACACCGGACCAGCCTGCCCACGGCGGACCGGCTGCCCCAGAGCGAGCGGCTGGCATTCCTCGCGATGGTGGCGGACGGGGTGGGCGGGAGCGCCGCGGGAGAGGCCGCCAGCCGCCTCGCCGTCCAGCGGGTGACGGAGTACGTGGCGCAGAGCATGCGGTGTTTCTACACGGCTGACGAGCACGACGAACAGGCCTTCCACGAGGCGTTGCAGGAGGCGGCCTTCCGCTGCCACGAGAGCGTGGTGGCGGAGGCCGAGGCCGACGCCGATCTCCAGGGCATGGCGACGACGCTGACCCTCTGGCTGGGGGTCTGGCCCCGGGCCTACCTGCTGCAGGTGGGTGACAGCCGGTGCTATGTCCTGCGCGACGGAGCGCTGACCCAGATCTCCCACGACCAGACCATGGCGCAGGAGCTGGTGGACCAGGGCGTGCTGCGCCGCACCGAGGCGTTCAACACGCGGTGGGCCAACGTGCTCTCCAGCTCGATCGGGGGCCGGCAGACCGCGCCGCTGGTCACCCGGATGGAGCAGGACTGGGGCAACGTGGGGCTGTTGTGCAGCGACGGGCTCACCAAGCACGTCTCCGACGACCGGATCCGCGAGCGGCTCGCGAGCATGACGTCCGCCCGCCAGGTGTGCGAGGCCCTGCTCCAGGACGCCCTCGACGACGGCGGGAGCGACAACATCACGATCATCGTAGGGCGAACGGTCAATAGGCGAACGGAGGCGAACACGGACGAACACAGGCGAAACATGGGCGAATGAGGCCGCGCGCGCCGGTGTTCGCCCCTGTTCGCCCCTGTTCGCCTCTTATCGCCCTTCGGTGACGATCTCCCGATAGCTGTTCGGATTCCACCGGGGCCGTTCCGCCGCGTTGGCCACCTCCAGCCCCAGGTAGAACACCAGCTGGGTGAGCCGGGCCTGTTTCTCGGCGTCGATCTTCTCGGGCTGGTCGCTGGGCCGGTGGTAGTCCTCGTGTGTCCCGTTGAAGAAGAACAGGATCGGCACGCCCCGCCGCGCGAAGTGGTAGTGATCCGACCGGAAGTAGAAGTTCTCCGCCGGCCAGAGGTCGTCCACCGCGGTCATGTGCAGCTCGGGGTGGGCGGCGTTCACCCGGGCCAGCGTGGCGCCCAGGTCGGAATGCTCCTTGCCGATCGCGGAGATGGTGTCCTTCCAGTTGCGGCCCACCATGTCGAGGTTCAGGTCCGCCACCAGCCGCTCCACCGGCACCGGCGGGTGCCCGGCGAAATAGTCGCTGCCCCAGAGCCCGCGCTCTTCGCCGCTCACCGTGAGGAAGACCAGCGACCGCTTGGGCCGCGGCGTCAGGCGCGCGAAGGCCTCGGCCAGCTCCATCACCGACACCGTTCCGGATGCGTCGTCGTCGGCTCCGTTGCAGATCGAGTCGGTGCCCTGGGCTCGGCAACGCCCCCGCCCGGCGGTGCCCACGTGGTCCATGTGGGCGCTGAACACCACGTACTCGTCACGCAGCCGGGGATCGCTGCCCCGGAGGATCCCCACCACGTTGGGCGCGCGGTCGGCGTGGAGGACTTCGGATGCCAGGGTGACGCGAAAGCGGAGTCCGGGAACGGGCCGGACGCGCACCGGGCCGCTCTCGGCCCGCGCCGCCGCCGGGGTCACGCCGGCCTTTTCCAGGCTCGGCGCGAGGGCGGCCTGGCGGACCAGCACCATGACCGTGCCCTCCGCCCGGCGCCACGGTACGCCCACACTCTCGGCCAGCTGGCTCCGACCGAGCTCCCGCCAGGTCTCATCGGGCGCGTCCACCACCACGACGATCGCGTTCGGCCCGCGCTCGGCCAGGGCCCGCAGGAACCGGTCCGCCTCGCGCCCCGGCTGTCCCGCGCCGTCGGTACGCGGGATGACGAGCACCACCTTGTCCGCGACCTCCAGGGTCTCGGCCGCTCTCGGGTCCGCGGCGACGCCGGTGAGCAGCAGGGTTTCGCCGGTCGCGCCCGCGGCGGTGGCGGCGCCGCGCCAACGGATCACGTCGGGCCCGAACCGGAGGGCGGGACCGCCGGGCACCTCGAGCCGGGACGCCGCGATGTCGAGCCGGCTCCGCCGGATCTCGTAGCGCTGAATGAACCCGCCGTCGTCTCCGCCCGGCGCCAGGCCGAAGCGCCGGAACTCGGCGCCGATGTGCGCGGCCACCAGATCCAGCTCGGGGCTGGGCGTGTCCCGGCCGCGCATCGAGTCGTCGGCGATCACGCCCACCCGGCGGGCGATGTCCGCCTGGGTGATCGTCGCCGCGGCGCGGGCGGCGCCGCCATCCTGGGCCAACAGAGGCACGAGCGGAAGAACCACGGACAGCACCGGGAGGCGACGCAGCATGTCATTCCTCGGAATGGACCGGGGGTGAAGTATAGGGCCGTGCAGCGTGCACCGTGCACCGTGCAGCGTCGAAACGAGTCCGCTGCACGGTGTACGCTGCACGCTGCACGTCAGTTTCTGCGCTTGGGAGGCACGGTCTTCTTGGGCGGCGCTTCGGTCCGCTTGGGCGCCGGGCGCGCGGGCGTCGCGCGCGGCGGCTCCGTGCGCTTGGGCTCCGCGCGGGGCGGCGTGGTGGTCCGGGGCGGCTCCACCCGCCCGGTGGGCTCGCGCGCCGGCTGTGCCTCCGGCCGGCGGGACGGCTCGACCCGGGGCGGTTCGCCGGAGCGGGTCGGGGCCGGCTGGCGGTCGGGCACGACGGTAGGCGCCCGGGCCGGATCCCGCCGCTCGAGCGTGGGCGTGGGCCGTCCGTCCGTCCGCTCACCCACGTCGGTGCCGGCGGGCGTCACGGGCCGTCGCACGCCCACGTCGGGCGTGGCCGGCCGGCGGACCGCCGGCGTCGGCAACAGCGCCCCGCCCGGCAGCGCGCGGCGGGTGGCGCCGGGCTCGACGCGGCGCCGTCCGGCGTCGTCTACCGGCCGCTCCCGCACGGTCACGACGTAGTCGTCGCTGGGCGTGCGATCCTTGAAGACGTAGCGCGGCACCAGCACCGCGGGACGCCGGTACACCACCCGGGTGCGGTTGTACACCCGCGCCGGGTAGTAATAGGGGTCGTCGTAGACCACGATCCGGAACCGGAAGCACGAATGGGCATACGGGTCCCAGTACGGATACGACGCGTAGGCATGGCAGTCGTAGCAGAGGAAGCGGGGATACTCGTACCGCTGCTCCACGAAGTACGGCACGATGTCGTAGCTGTAGTCCGCGTAGTGCGCGGGCACGATGCTGGTGATGAGGTCGCCCACGGCGACGTACGGGTCGCCGGCCACCCGGCCGTTGGTGCCGATCAGCCGGTAGTCCCAGTGATCGGCGCGCACCAGCGGGTGGTAAACGAAGGGATCCAGCGTGGCCACCGCGAACAGATAGCCCTCGCCCGGGTAGTCATCGACACGGAACGTATAGCCATCGTCCCGCGGATCGACCCGGTAGTCCCGGTCGCCCCTGGCGTAGTTGTCCTCGAACGGGTTGGCCGGGAACAGCACGCGCACCCGCCCGTCGGTGTCGATCCGGAACACGGTGACGTAGGCGTCCACGTCGGTCCGGAAGTACAGCTTGACCTTGTCGCCGCGCCGGAAGACGTCGTCGCGATTGGTCCAGACCTCGATGTACGGGGATGCCAGACTCCCGTGGCGACCCAGCACGGACAGCGGCAGGTCGGCCGCGAGTCCCGACACCGTCAGCGACGCCATTAGTATTGGAGTGAGCATCGTTCTCTCCCGCGCCGCCCACGCGGCGCTTCCCGAACCCCGGTGAGAGCACGGGTCATGCCATGAGGCAGGCGCGGTGCAAAGCATTGTTAAATAACGAGTTGAACGCAATCCCCACCGCTCGGACAATGCCCACCCGTCCTGTTTTGAGGACGTCTTGGTAACGCAGCGTCTCGACCTGCTCGATCCCTGGGAGGTGGCGGAACTCGGTGGGCTCGAGCTCACCACCCGGGGTGTGGTCGAGGGATTCCTGGCCGGTCTCCATCGCTCGCCCTTCCGGGGTTTCTCGGTCGAGTTTACCGAGCACCGGCCCTACCAGCCCGGCGACGAGCTCCGCTATCTGGATTGGAAGGTGCTGGCGCGGGCCGACCGGCTCACGGTGAAGCAATTCGAGGCCGAAACCAACCTGCGGGCCATGCTGGTGCTCGACGCCAGCCGTTCCATGGCGTGGAGTGGGGCCGAGCGCCGGCTCACCAAGCTGGCCTACGCTCAGCGGCTGGCGGCGGCGCTGGCGCTGGTGCTGCTCCGGCAGCGGGACGCCACCGGTCTCATCGCCTTCGACGAGGTGGTGCGCGAGGTGGTGCCGGCGCGCGCCCGCATGCAGCAACGCTGGGCGCTGCTGGCCGCGCTCGCCCGGATCGGGGTGGGGCTGGGGACGGCGGCCGAGCCCGCGCTGCGGCGCGTCACCGATCTTCTGGCCCGCCGCGGGCTGGTGGTCTTCGTCTCTGACCTGCTGTTCGACCGGGACCTGGCGCTCCGGGCCCTGCAGTACCTGCGGCACCGGGGTCACCAGGTGATCGTCTTCCACATCATGGATCCGGGGGAGGTCGACCTGAGCGGGCCGCCCGAGGCGCGCTTCGAGGATCCCGAGACGGGCACCGGCGTCGTGGTGCGGCCGCGGGAGTTCCGGGCGGCGTACGCCGAAACGGTGCGGCGCGCCATCGAGGCGTGGCGGGGGGCGTGCCGGCGGAACGGGATGGCCTACTTCCACGTCACTACCGACACGCCGTTCGGCCACGTGCTGCGGCGCGCGGCGCAGCGGCGCGCGCGCCTCGGCTGACCATGGGGTTTCTGCAGCCGCTGGCCCTGCTGGCGCTCGGGGCGGCCACCATTCCGGCGCTGCTCCATCTGTTGCAGCGGCGGGAGCCGCCCACCGTGCCGTTCCCGGCGGTGCGTTACCTGGCCGAAGCCGAGCGGCGCCACAGCCGCCGGCTCAAGCTGCGCCACCTGCTGCTGCTCCTGCTGCGCACCGCACTCGTGACGGTGGTGGTGCTGGCCGCCGCGCGCCCGGTGGTGCCGGTCCCCGCGGGCGGGGTGCACGCCCCCACCGCGCTCGTGCTGATCGTGGACAACTCGCTGTCGTCCGGTGCGGTTGCCTCCGGCCGCCGCGTGCTCGACCGGCTCAAGGACGAGGCCCGGGCGGTGCTGGCCGAAGCCGGCGCAGCGGACCGCCTGTGGCTGATGCCGGCGGACGGGGTGCCGCGGGTCGTGGCGCGGGGCGAGGCCGGGCGGGTGCTCGACGAGCTGACGTCGCTTCCGGTCCGTCTCGATCTCACCGACGCGGTGCGCACCGCCGCGAGCCTGCTCTCGGACGTTGACCTCCCGGGCGAGATCGTGGTGGTCAGCGATCTCCAGGCCAGCGCGCTGCCGGCCGGGCCGGCCACGGACCGGCGGGTGGTGGCGTTGGCGGGCCGGTCGCCGCCGGGGAACCGCGGGATCGATTCGGCGCTCGCCGACCCGCCCACGTGGTCGCCGGGGGGCCGCGTCGTCGTCGCGGTCGGGGGCGACGGCGTCGGTGGGGGGGAAGTGGCGCTGGTGATCGGCGGCCGCCCAGTGGCGCGCGACCTCGCGGCGCCCGGCGAAGCGGTGGCGCTGACCCTCGCGGGCCTGCCGCCCGGCTGGTATCCGGCGCACGTGGCGCTGGCGCCGGACGAGCTGCGGCTGGACGACACGGCGCACGTGGCGCTCCGCGCGGGTCCCGCCGCGCCGGTGACGGTGGGCGCCGGGGCCGGGCGGTTCGTGGAGGCCGGCGTCGCGGTGCTCGAGACCGGGGGCCGGATCCGCCGCGGGCCCGGGGTCACCATCACCGACCGGCCCGCGCCCGGCCGGACGATCCTGCTGCCCCCGGCCGACCCGGCGCAGGTGGGTGCCGTGAACCGCAGCCTGGCGGCGCGCGGCGTGAGCGTCCGCTTCGGCGACGCGGTGAGCGGCGAGTGGCGCCTGGCGGGCGATCTGCCGGAGGCGGTGGGCGCCGCGGTGACGCGGCGGCACCGGCTCACGGGGGACGGCGCGGTGCTGGCCACGGCCGGCGGCGAGCCGTGGCTCATCAAGGCGGGCGACTACCTGGTGCTGGCCAGCCGGCTCGAGGCGGACTGGACCGCGTTGCCGCTGTCGGCCGGGTTCGTGCCGCTGCTCGACGCGCTGGTGAACCGCGTGGCGGCCGCCGAGGTCTGGCGGGTCCGGGCGCGACCGGGTGAGGTCGTGGTGCTGCCGCCCGCGGTCAGCGCGGCGCTCTTCCCCCGGGGGCGCGTGGTGGTGGCGGGTGACCGCCGCCTCGCCGCCCCCGAGGAGCCGGGCGTGTACTTCCTCGCGGGCGGCGCGGCCGACACCGTGGGAGCGCTGGAAGTGAATTCCGATCCGCGCGAGTCCGCGCTGGCCCCGGCCACGGCCGCCGCGGCCCGGGCGGCGCTGGGGCCGGAGACCGAGGTGCGCGAGCACCTGGCGGGCCGGGTGTTCGCGGCCGGGCGCCGGGCCGAAATCTCGACCGTCTTTCTGGCCCTGGCGGTGACCCTGGCGCTCTCCGAGCTCGCGCTGGCGAGCGCCGGAGGCCTGCGGCGGCAGGACGCGGCCTGATGCTGCCCCGGCTGCTCGACACCGTTCGCTCGTTGTCCGCGTACCGCGCCGTGCGCGACCGCCTGCCGGCGCAAGGCGAGCGCCGGACGGTGCGCTCGCTGCCGGGATCTAGCGGCGCGGTGGTGGCCGCCGCGCTGGCCGGCGACTTCCCGCAGCGGGTCATCCTGATCGTCACCGGGTCGCCGGGCCGGGCCGAACGCTGGCACGGCGATCTGTCGGTGCTGCTGGAGGACGTCGCCCGGTTCTATCCCCAGCGCGAGGCGCTGGGCGAGGAAGAGCCCCACTACGAGATCGCCGGCGAGCGGGTGGAGACCCTGGAAGCCGTGCTCCGGGGACGCACGCGGATCGTGGTGACGACCCTGCGGGCCACCATGGAACGCAGCCGGATGCCCGAGGCGATCGTCCGGGCCCGGCTGGACCTCGCGCGCGGCGGTCTCGAGCGACCCCAGGCCGTGACCGAGCAGCTGGAGCGGATGGGCTACGAGCGGGTGCCGTCGGTGACCGACGTGGCGCAATTCGCGGTCCGGGGTGGCATCGTGGACGTCTACGGCTTCGGCATGGCCGCCCCGGCCCGTATCGAGTGGTGGGGGGACGAGATCATGTCCATCCGCGCGTTCGACCTCGACAGCCAGCGGTCGGAGCGGGAGATCGGGCGGGTGACGGTGTTGCCGGTGAAGGCGGTCAGGCGGTCAGGCGGTCAGGCGGTTGACCCGGCTACGGAGCCCCCGACCGCCCAACCGCCTAACCGCCTGACCGCCGAAACCCTGCTGGACGTTCTCCCCGCCGACACCCTGGTGATCGTGGACGAAGGCGTGTCGCTGGACGACGTGGATCGGGTGTGGGGCGAGGCGGAGCATCACGTCCAGCTGGCCCGCCGGCGGGGCGAGGAGGTGCCCGGTCGGGAGACGGTGTTCGTGCCGCCGCCCGCGTGGCGGACGGTGTGGGATCGATTCGCCCGGCTGGAGATCGGTGACGCGGCCGACGCGCTCGACTTCCGGATCTGCTCTCCCGAGCCGGTGGAGCGGGACATGGGGCGCCTGCGCCGGCTGGTGCGGGCGCGGCCCACCCTCATCCTCTGCGACAACGAGGGCCAGCTCGAGCGCCTGGAAGAGATCCTGATGGAGGGCGACCCGCGTTCGGGCCAGGTGCCGGCCACGGTGACGCTGGCGCTGGGCGCGCTCCAGGGCGGCTTCGTGCTGCCCGAGCTGGCGGTGCTCACCGACCACGAGGTGTTCCGCCGGGCCCGCCGGATCCGGCGCCCGCGCCGGTTCCGGCAGGCGCTGGCCACGGCGGCCAGCCCGCTCACTCCGGGCGACTACGTGGTGCACCTGGAGCACGGCATCGGCATCTACCGGGGCATCGAGCGGATCGAGGTGGGGGAGCAGGGCGGCACCACGCTCGAGGTGGCCATCATCGAGTACGAGGGCGGCGACCGGCTGAACGTGCCGCTCTACCGGCTGGACCAGCTGGAGCGCTATCGCGCGCCGGACGACGGGCAGGACCGGCCGCCGCCGCGGCTGGACAAGCTGGGGGGCACCCGCTGGCGCCGGCAGCGCGAGCGCACCGAGCGCGCCATTCGCCACATGGCGGCCGAGCTGGTGGAGCTGTACGCGCGGCGCAGCGTGACGCCCGGCTTCGGGTTCCCGCCGGACACGCGGTGGCAGCGCGAGCTGGAATCGTCGTTCCTCTACGAGGACACCCCCGACCAGCGCACCGCCACCGAGGCGGTCAAACGCGACATGGAGCGGCCGCGGCCCATGGACCGGCTGATCGTGGGCGACGTGGGGTACGGCAAGACCGAGGTCGCGGTGCGGGCCGCGTTCAAGGCGGTCCAGGCGGGCAAGCAGGCCGCGGTGCTGGTCCCGACCACCATTCTGGCGGAGCAGCACGGCCGTACGATGCGCGAGCGGCTGGCGGACTTCCCGGTGAAGATCGAAGTCCTGTCGCGGTTTCGCAGCGCGGCCGAGCAGGCGCAGGTGGTCCAGGCGCTCAACGCCGGCCAGATCGACCTCGTGATCGGGACCCACCGGCTCCTCTCGCCCGACGTCACGTTCCACGATCTCGGGCTCCTCATCGTGGACGAGGAGCACCGGTTCGGCGTGCGGCACAAGGAGCGGCTCAAGGCGCTGCGACTCCAGGTGGACGTGCTCACGCTCACGGCGACCCCCATTCCCCGGACCCTGCACCAGGCCCTGGCCGGGCTGCGCGACCTGACGCTCATCGAGACGCCGCCGCGCGACCGGTCGCCGGTGCTCACCTTCCTGGAGCCGTGGGACGAAGGCCTGCTCGAGGAGGCGATGGCCCGGGAGATCGATCGGGCCGGTCAGGTGTATTTCGTGCACAACCGGATCGAGACCATCGAATCGATCGCGGCGCGGGTCCGGGCCCTGGTGCCGCGGGCGCGGGTGGCGGTGGCCCACGGCCAGAGCCCGGAGCGGGAGCTCGACCGGGTGATGCGCGCGTTCGTGGCCGGCGAGGTGGACGTGCTGGTCTCCACCATGATCGTCGAGTCGGGGCTGGACGTGCCCAACGCGAACACGATGATCGTGCATCAGGCCGGGCAGTTCGGCCTGGCCCAGCTGTATCAGCTGCGGGGGCGGGTGGGGCGGGGCCACCGGCGGGCGTATTGCTACCTGCTGGTGCCGGAGATGCTGGACTCCGACGCCGACGCGCGGCTGCGCGTTCTCGAGCACCATACGGCGCTGGGCTCCGGATACCGGATCGCGCTCCGGGACCTCGAGCTCCGGGGCGCGGGTAATCTGCTCGGGGCCGAGCAGTCGGGCCACGCGCACGCGGTGGGCGTGGACGTGTACCTGCGGTGGCTGGACGAGGCGGTGCGCGCGCTCCGGGGCGACGGGGTGGCGCAGTTGGTGCCGCCCGACGTGACCGTGGACGGGGCGGCGCACCTGCCCGACGCCTACGTGACCGACCCCGATGCCAAGCTCGACCTGTACCGGCGGCTGGCGCGGGCCCTCGAACCGGGCGAAATTACGCAGTTGCGGGAGGAACTGCGGGACCGGTTTGGGCCGTTGCCGCCCGAGGCCGAGCGCCTGCTGTTCGTGGCCGAGCTCCGCGCGCTCGGCGCCCGGCTGGGCCTGGAAACGGTCCTGGTTCGGGGCGACGAGGCGCGGCTCGCGTTTCGGGCCGGCGCGGCGCCGCGACTGGCGGGTCTCACCGCCGCGCTGGATGAGGTGCAATTCCGGGCCGACATCCGGCGCGCGACGCCGCTGGCCCTCAGGCTCACGCGGCTGGGCGGCCTCGCCACGACGCCCGGGCTGGTCCGGGCGCTGCGGGCGGCAGTGAACGACCGGGAGGTGCCCGCCGCCGTCTCCTCGGCGCCGGGATGAAGCTTCGAGCGAGAAGGGATGCGATGCAGCGCGTGATGAGGCGAATGACCGGGGCGGCGCTCGCCGTCCTGCTGGGGGCCGGCTGCGGCGACGCCTTCACCAGCCGGGTGGACGCGGTGGCGCGGGCCGACGGCTACGAGCTGGGCGTCGAGCCCATGGCCGAACTGGTGGCGACGGGCAAAGAACTTCCCCTCCGGCGCGACGTGGTCGAGGAGATCTCCTCGTACTGGGTGGACTACATCATCCTGGCCGACCGGCTGGCGAGCGGCGATTCGCTGCTGGATTCGGCGACGGTCGTGGCCGCCATGTGGGCGGAGATCCAGCAGGAAATCGCGGACCGCTATCACGACCAGCTCATCGCCCGGACGACCGAGTTCGACTCGGCCCAGCTGGACAGCGCGTACGCGGTGGGGCGGCACCGGCTGATCAAGCACATCCGGTTCGGCGTGCCGCCCGACGCCTCACCCGTGGTGCGGAGCGCCAAGCGGGGCGTGGCCGAGGACTACGTCCGCCGGTTGAAAGTCGGGACGCTGGCTTGGGCCGAGGCGGTGGAGGCCAACGAGGAACCGCCCGGTCGCGCGCAGGGGACGGTGGGCGTCATCACCCACGGGGACGCGGTCCCGCCGTTCGAGAACGCCGCGTTCGCCCTGGAGCCGGGCCAGATCTCGGACGTGGTGGAGTCCACGGACGGGTATCACATCCTCTATCGGCCGGCCCTGGCCGACGCCCGCGACGAGTACCGCACCGAGCTTGGGCTCCGGCTCGAGGCAGACTTCAACGACTCCTTCCTCAGTACCATGCTCGACCGGTGGGATATCGAGGTGAAGGCGGGGATCGCGCCCGCGGTGCGGGAGGTGGGAAGCAATCCGGTGCGGGCCAAGGGGTCGCGCCGGGTGCTGGGCACGCATCGGGGCGGTCCGTTCCGGGTCAGCGACCTGGCGCGCTGGCTGCAGGCCATGCCGATCGAGATCCGCCGCCAGGTGCCCGCGGCCAACGATTCGCAGATCACGGTGCTGGTGCGCACCCTGATCCGGAACGACGCGCTGCTCCACGAGGCGCGGGATTCGGGCGTCACGATCAGCGCCGACTTCGTGGAAGTGGCGCGCGACGGGCTGCGCCGCCAGCTCGCGCTCATGAGCGCGCTGCTGGGCCTCCCGTTCGACTCGCTGCCGGCCATTCGCGCCTTGCCGCCGGAGGCGCGCCGGACCCTGGTGGCCGCGCACGTCCTCGAATACCTGCAGGCCCTGGCGCAGAACAAGAGGCGGTTGCAGACCGTGCCGCCGTTCCTGGCGGACGAGCTCCGGGGACGGGCGGAGTGGGAAGTGGTGCCGGCCGGAGTGGAGCGGACGCTCGAGCGGGCGCGCCGCATCCGCCTGGCCCTGGACACGGTGCCGTCGAATCGCGCGCCGCGGCCGCCCGACCTGCCACCGCCGGTCGCCGACCCGCAGGGGGACTCCGGTGCGCGGTAGGCCCGCGGCCCTCGCCCTCGGGGCGCTGGCCCTGACGGCTCCGCTCAGCGCCCAGCAGCCGGCGCCCGCGTTCGTGCCGGTGGACCGCATCGCGGCCATCGTGGGCGACACCCCCATCCCGCTCTCCCGGGTGGACGAGGAGCTGAACCTGGCGCTGGCCGAGCGGCAGCGCGCCGGGCGGCCCCTGCCTCAGGATTCCGCCGGCATCGCCGCCCTGCGGCGCGAGCTGATCGTGCGGCTGATCGAGGAGGAGCTGCTGGTCCAGCAGGCCCGCCGCGACACGACCGTCGAGGTGACGGACCAGCAGGTCCAGTCGGCGGCGGAGGCGTCGCTCCGGCAGACCCGATCCCAGTTCTCCACGGAGTTCGAGTTCCGGCGGCAACTCGAGCTCGCCGGGCTGGGGACGCCGGACGAATACCGGCGGATGCTGGGAGACCAGGTGCGCCGGCGCCTGCTCACCCAGACCCTGATCCAGCGCATGACCGAGCGGGGCGATCTCCGCCAGATCCCGCCCACGGAAGAGGAGCTGCGCACGTTCTGGGAAACCACGCGCGCCGAGCAACCGCGCCGTCCCGCCACCGTGAGCGCCCGGCAGATCGTGATCCGGCCGCAACCCTCGCCGGAGGCCAAGGCGGTGGCCCGGGCGCGAGCCGACTCGGTCCTGCGCGAGCTCCGGGCCGGGGCCGATTTCGCCACCGCGGCGCGGCGCTTCTCGGACGACGCCGGCACCAAGGCGGACGGCGGGGATCTGGGATGGTTCCGCCGGGGCCGGATGGTGCGGGAGTTCGAGCAGGTGGCCTTCATGCTCCGGCCGGGCCAGGTGTCGGAAGTGGTGGAGACGCCGTTCGGGTACCATCTCATCCAGGTGGAGCGGATCGAGCCGGCCGAGCTCAAGGCCCGCCACATCCTGTTCGCGCCGGCCGTGTCCGACTCGAACCGGGCCGCCGCCCGGGCGCTGGCCGACTCGGTGGCCGCGGCACTCAAGGCCGGGGCGTCCTACGACTCCCTGCTGCGGCGGCACCACGACCCGCTCGAGCAGTCGCTGTTCGACGCCGTGGCCCTGACCGACCTGCCGGCCGCGCATCAGACCGCGCTCGCCGCTTCGACCCCCGGAGAGATCGTCGGCCCCCTCGAGTTGAGCGAGGGCGACCGGATCCGCTACGCGGTCATCCGGTTCGACGACCGGAAGCCCGAAGGCGAGTACTCGTTCGACGAGCTCCGCGACCGCATCCGCTCCCAGCTGTCCGAGGACAGCGGGGTCCGGCGGTACCTGCAGGAGCTGCGCAAGCGGGTGTACATCGACGTCCGGCTCTGACCGCATGCGCCCGCGCGTCGCGATCACCCCCGGCGACCCTCGTGGCATTGGACCAGAAATCGTCGCGAAGGTGATGGCGGAGCCCCCGGAGGGGGCGGAGTACGTGGTCCTCTCGCCGGATGCTCGTGAAACGTTCAACGTGAAACGTGAAACGTGGGCTCCCGTCGCCAGTCGTTTCACGTTTCACGTTTCCCGTTTCACGGAATCACCCGCCGACGCCGGTCGCGCGGTCAAGGCGCAGATCGAGCACGCCGTCTCCCTTGCGCTCGCTGGGAAGGTCGACGCCATCGTCACCGGCCCGGCCGAAAAGCACGCGCTCCACCTGGCCGGCGTTCCCTATCCCGGGCACACCGAGTGGCTCGCGGCGCTGGCCGGCGCGGCCCAAGTCGCGATGATGCTGACCGACGAGCGGCTCCGGGTGGTGCTGATCACCACCCATCTCCCGCTCCGCGACGTGCCGGCGGCGGTGACCCGCGAGCGGGTGGAGACGGTCGGGGCGTTGACCCGCGCGGCCCTGCGCGACCGGTGGGGAATCGCGGTCCCCCGCCTCGCGGTCTGCGCCCTGAATCCCCACGCCGGCGAACACGGCCTGTTCGGGCGCGAAGACGACGAGGTGCTCGCCCCGGCGGCCCGCGCCCTGGGGGCGGCCGGCCCGTTTCCGGCCGACACGGTATTCGTGCGCGCGCTGCGCGGGGAGTTCGACGCCGTGCTGGCGCCCTATCACGACGTGGGGATGACGGCCATCAAGGTGGCCGCCTTCGGCCGCGGCGTGAACGTGACCCTGGGCCTGCCCTTCATCCGCACCGCCCCCGACCACGGCACCGCGTTCGACATCGCGGGTCGCGGCGTGGCGGATCCGTCGTCGTTCCGGGCGGCGGTGGAATTGGCGATCCGGCTCGCTAGGAATCGTGAAACGTGAAACGTGAAACGTGAAACGAGCATTCCCGGAGGCCTCGTTTCACGTTTCACGTTTCACGATTCACGACTTACCTTCCCGTCATGCCGCCACCCCTCGTCGCCGCCGCCGATTGCACCCATACGGGACGACTGGCGCGCCATTCCCGCGCGCTCAAGCTGGCGCTGGCCGTGACGGTCGTGTTCATGCTGGCCGAAGCGGCGGGCGGGCTGCTGGCCAACTCGCTGGCGCTGCTGGCGGACGCGGGCCACATGCTGGGCGACGCCGCGTCGCTGGGGCTGGCGGTGTTCGTGGCGTGGATCGCGCAGCGCCCGGCCACGCCTCGGCGCACCTACGGCTATCTGCGGCTGGAGATCTTCGCCGCCCTGTTCAACGGAGCCGCCCTGTTCGCCATCGCCGGCCTGATCGTGTGGCAGGCGATCGGGCGGCTGGGGGCGCCGCCCCAGGTGCATTCCGGCCTGATGCTCGCGGTCGCGGCCCTGGGATTGGGGGCCAACCTCGTGGCGCTCCGGCTCCTCCACGCCGGGCACGAGCATTCGCTCAACGTGCGCGGGGCGTACCTCCACGTGCTGGGCGATCTCCTGGGATCGGTGGGCGCGCTGGCCGCGGGCGCGATCATCGCGCTGACCGGCTGGACCCTGGCGGACCCGCTGGTGTCGATCGCGATCGCGCTGCTGGTGCTGGTGGGGGCCTGGCGGGTGCTCCGGGAGAGCGTGGACGTGCTGCTCGAGGCCACCCCGCGGCACATTTCGCTGGCGGCCGTGGAGCGCGAGCTGGCCACCATCCCCGGCGTGTCCGAGGTCCACGACCTGCACGTCTGGACGGTGACGAGCGGCGTGGTCGCCATGACCGGTCATGCGGTGGTGGCGGATCCGGCCCGGACGCCGCACGTGCTCTCGACCGTCGAGCGCCGCATGGCCGGCTTCGGGATCCACCACGTGACCATGCAGCTGGAATCCACCCATTCCTGCCGTGAAGCGGCCGCAGCCGACTGACCGGTACGGACCGCTTGTGTTTTGCCCAGGGCCTTTCTATACTGCGCCCTCAAACGCCGAGCTGTCGCCCGCAGAAGCCGGGACCTAATCCTTTGCAGATCCGCAACATCGCGATCATCGCCCACGTCGATCACGGCAAGACGACCTTGGTGGACCAGATGCTCCGGCAGGCCGGCGTTTTCCGGGCCAATCAGCAGGTCCAGGAGCGGGTGATGGACTCGAACCCGCTGGAGCGGGAGCGGGGGATCACGATCCTGTCCAAGAACACCGCGGTGTGGTGGCACGGGACCAAGATCAACATCGTGGACACCCCCGGCCACGCGGATTTCGGCGGTGAGGTCGAGCGCATTCTGCGGATGGTGGACGGCGTGCTCCTGCTGGTGGACGCGGCCGAGGGGACCATGCCCCAGACGCGGTTCGTGACCCGGAAGGCGATGGAGCTGGGGTTGCAGCCGATCGTGCTCATCAACAAGATCGACCGGCCCGACGCCCGGCCGGCCGAGGTGCACAACGAGGTGCTCGAGTTGTTCATGGAGCTGGAAGCGAAGGGTGGGCAGCTCGACGCGCCGTTTCTGTATGCCTCCTCGCGGTTTGGGGTGGCGTATCGGGAGATGGCGGATTGGCGGTCAGGCGGTCAGGCGGTCAGCGAAGCCGCGGGAGGGTGGCCCGGGGATCTGACTCCACTCTTCGAGACGATCCTGTCCGCCATTCCGGCGCCCCTGGTGGATGCCGGGGGACCGCTCCAGATGCTCATCTCCACCGTGGACTTCTCGCCCTACGTGGGGCGCATCGCCATCGGCCGGATCGAGCGGGGGGTGATGCGGGTGGGGCAGGAGGTGTTGATGCTCCCCCTGGGGGAACCGGGCATGTCCGACCCCACGGAGGGGGAGCGGGCCCGGGTCATGCGGCTCTACGGGTTCGACGGGCTCGAGCGGGTCGAGGTGCAGGAGTCCCGGGCGGGCGACATCGTGGCCATCGCGGGGCTCGAGGGCATCGAGATCGGGAAGACGATCACGGATCCCGAGCACCCCGAGCGCCTGGCCGGGATCGCGGTGGAGGAGCCCACTATTTCGGTGGATTTCTCGGTGAACAACTCCCCGTTTTCCGGGCTGGCGGGCAAGTACGTCACGTCGCGGCAGATGCGCGAGCGGCTGATGCGGGAGCTGGAGCGAAACGTGGCACTCCGGGTGGAGGACACGGATCGCCCGGACACGCTGACCGTTTCGGGCCGCGGCGAGCTGCACCTGGGTATCCTGATGGAGACCATGCGGCGCGAGGGCTACGAGTTCCAGGTGAGCCGGCCGCGGGTGATCGACCGGGAGGGGCCGGAGGGGCGGCTCGAGCCGTACGAGGAGCTGGTGGTGGAGGTGCCCGACCTTATGGTCGGGATCGTGATCGAGAAGCTGGGTCCCCGGCGGGGTGCCATCACCGAGCTCCGGCCCTCGGGGCAGGGCAAGACCCGCCTGGGGTTCGAGATCCCGGCCCGGGGGCTGTTCGGGTTCCGCTCGGACTTCTTGACGGAAACGCGCGGCGAGGGGATCATGCACCACAGATTCCTGCGCTACGGGCCCTGGGCGGGGTCGTTGGCCGGGCGGAAGCGGGGGGTCCTGGTGGCCGACCGGGAGGGTGAGGCGGTGGCGTACGCCATCTTCAACCTCCAGGAGCGGGCCCAGATGTTCGTGAAGCCGGGGGACCCGGTGTACGAGGGGATGATCGTGGGCGAGAACTCGCGCGCCGGCGACATGGACGTCAACATTACGAAGGAAAAGAAGCTCTCGAACATCCGGACGACGGCGACGGACGAGGCGCTGCGGCTGGAGCCGCCGCGCGAGGTGACGTTGGAGCTGGCGCTGGAGTACATCGAGGAGGACGAGTTGATCGAGGTCACCCCGGACGCCATCCGGCTCCGGAAGCGCGCCCTCGACGCCTCGGAGCGGAAGAAGGCCCAACGCGCGGCCAAGGCCGCGACGGAAGCATGAGTTCGAACCTTTTTCGTCTACGTGGAGGAACCACCATGTGGCCCCGGGAGACCTCGGCGTCGGGTCCCATCTTCGCCCGCTTCTCGGAAGAGGAGGAGGAGGAGGCCGACGAGTTCGAGGAGGACGAGGAGTACGATGAGGACGAGCTGGACGAGCTCGACGAAGACGACGCGGACGACGACGACTATGAGGATTACGACGAGATGGAAGAGGGTTGGGAGGGGGACGAAGAGGGGCGGCGGTCGGGCCGCAAGGGCGGGGACTGGGAGTAATTGGGCGGCCCGGGCGGTAGATTGTAGCGGGGCCTGTAGCTCAGGTGGTTAGAGCGCACGCCTGATAAGCGTGAGGTCAGTGGTTCAACTCCACTCAGGCCCATAGCCGCAGATTTCCGCAGTAACTCGCTAATGGACGCAGACTTGCACCCCGTGCTGTCTGCGTCCATCTGCGTTATCTGCGGCTGTTGGTGCCAGTTCGTGGTGCCAGTCCCGCCGTTACTGCAGCCGGGCGCGGGCTCCCGCTCTCACCTTGGCGGCGGGTACAGGCTTGACCTTGCCTGACCGGAGCTCTGCCGACCGGCGTTCGGCTTCGTCGCTCCACGCAGCGCGATGAGCGAGTCGCGCCCAGCGGCGCTGGACAGCCGTCCGCAGCGGTTGGTGGCCGATCCGTTCGATCCAGCGTTCGACCTCACGAGACGAGAACCCGGCGGGCAGCACGACCTCCGGCAGGAACGCGAACCGCCGGCCCTTGCGAGCCGAGAGGTACAGCGTGTCGAATAGCGCCTTCTCGGCCGTGGCAATGTCGAAGTTCCCCGTCCTCCGGTACGGCTTGAAGCCGCCGAACAGGGCCTTCTCGATCCGATAGAACGCGTACGGGGCGATCGGCGTCCTCAAGGCCGGCCGTTGCGAGGTCGTGACGATGTGGACCACGTTCGGAATCTGCTCGATCATGCCGTGGAGGTTGAGCGCTGAGAGGAGAGACACGTAGCCTGACTTTGAATCCGTGAACAGGTGAGGCACGGCGGCGTACGGCGAGAAATCGGGGTGGTTGAGAACCGCCCACAGGCCGCGCCGGATGCGCGTCACGACGCCGTGCGCTTGGAGATTGCGCAGGTCACGCGAAGTATTGGGGAGCGTCATGCCGGTACGCTTCATGACGTCCGCGGTGCTGAACACCGGCGAAATGGGTACCAGCTCGTTCCAGATCACCTTCGCGACTCGGTTCACTTCCGCTCCTGGAGCTTCAACACGCTCTCGATCAAGGCCGCCGCGCCCAGCCGCATTTCGTCCCACGCGCGTTCGGTGGCGTACCGGCGCCGGGCTTCGTCCCCGAGGAACTCGAATACCTGGCCTTCGTACTCGGCGTAGCTGATCGCCAGTGCTCGCGCATGAGCCTCCTTCAGCCTGCCGGTGGCCATCTCCTTGGCGAGAAACGTGGTTTCTGTGTCCTTGTTGGGTCCCTCGCCCGGGTCGAGCTCACGAATCCGGAATGTCCGGAGGCGGCGGGTGAACGCTCCGTCCTCGAACATGCCGTGTATCGTGGCGCGGATGGCTGGCCCTGCTTCGGCCGTCCCGTCCAGGTCCATGTCTTCGGAGTAGCGGAGACTGCCAAAGAACAGCCGCAGTGAGGACCCCTCTGCAGGCGCTCCGGAGGGTGCCGCCGTTCCCCCGCCGGCTGGTCCTACCGCCCGCGGGCTTTTGCTTGCAGTCCGGCGGTGAACGGGTAGAATCGCCGGGTGGAGCAGCCCTCCGTCCCTCCTCCCCGCCGTCGCTACGCCGAGCCCGCCCCTGAGACCAGGGGGGAGCCCGACGTGCACCGGCTGACCCAGCACTACGGTCCCGCGGCCTTCGGCTTTGGGGTGGGTGTCGTCTGGGTGATCTGGACCGGCGCGCTACCGATCTACACGCCGCTCCTCACGGCGGCCGGCGTCTGGGCGATCAGCCAGGTCGTCATCCGGGTCGCCGGGGCTCTGGCGCACCAGTATCTCGGCGGGAGCGGCGGCACCACGCCCCACCGCGCCGAATACTCCCAGCCGCGCGCGCTCGCCGCCCAGGGACGCTACCGCGAGGCCACCGAGGCCTGGGAGCTTGCGGCCGCCGAGTCCGAGGGAGATCCGGAGCCGTACGTCGCCCTGGCTCGGCTGTACCGCGACCAACTCAAGGACCCCGAAGCCGCGGCCGAGTGGTTCCGGCGCGCCCGCCGAGACGCGCGGCTGGACGGCGGCCTGGACCTGCTGGTGACCCAGGAGCTGATCGAGCTGTACGTGAAGCAGCTGGGGCAACCACAGCGGGCCATCCCCGAGCTGGCCCGGTTGCGCGAGCGATATCCCCGCACACCGGGGGGACAAGCGGCCGAGCGCGAGCTGCAGGAGCTGCGAGCGCGGATCGCCCGCGAGGGCAATGGCCCGGCGGCCGAGCATCCCGCGCCGTAGCGGGTCCGAAGGGATCTGTCGCGGTTTCTGCGGTGGGGCGTTTCCGAGAACAACCGCCGGGCCAAGTACTATCGCCTCACCGTGGCCGGGCGGCGGCGGCTGGGCGAGGAGACCGCGAGCTGGCAGCGGCTGGCCGACGCGATGGGCCTCGTGGCCACGCTCGGACCTGCCCGGCGCGGGCTCCGGATTCAGCCAACGGAGGCACTCAGGGACGACGCGTGAGCGGGAGCGACACGTGCAGGTGGTCCGCCGTCCCGACGTGGCGCAGCGTGCGGAATCCCAGCACGCGGAAATACACCGCGGTGGTCCAGTTCCGAACCGCGCCCCGGCCGATGGTGCGGAGGTCCATCGCGTGGACGTAGCCGTCCCGCTGCCGGAAATGGAGTGAGGCCTCGAAGACCGGCAGCCCCATCGCGCCGTAGTCGGCCGGCGTGCGGAAGATGTCGGTGACCACGAGGCCGGGGTCGACGATGGCGAACGTGCTGATGGCCAGCCGCAACGTCGGGTGCAGCGATCGGTAGTAGTCGCGAACGCCGGCGCTCTTGGCGTTGACGCTGGCCAGGAACAGCAGGGCGTGGGCGCAGTAGGCGATCACCAGGGGCGCCGCGATCCACCGGGCCACGAACTTCGTTCGGGCTTTCCCGGTGAGCGTGCTCGAGAGCCAGGCGGCGTAGCCGGTGAGCAGCGCCAGGGTCAGCGCGCCGGCCGCCCCCATGGCGATCCAGGTGGGCCAGCCGAGCCGGATGTAGAGGTAGGTCGAGCCCCGCAGCAGGACCAGGAAGGGCAGCACCACCAGCCCGGCCACGAACGCCAGCGCGACGAGATGTCCCGGCCGCCACTGCCGGCGCGGCCTGGTGACGACGCGGGCGGCGCGTCGCAGGTCCCGTTGGATTTCGCGGCGCAGTTGGGCCAGGCGGTCCATGCCACCGATTACGGGCCCGGCCGGCCGGTTGTTGCAGTCGGTGGGGCTACGTCCCGATCGGAGGGCTCACTCGGCCCGCAGCGCCGTCGCGGGGTCCGAGCCCGCCGCGCGGCGGGCCGGGATGGCGGTCGCCAGCAGCACCGCGCCGCCGACCGTCGCCAACACCACGGTGTAGGTGAGCGCGTCGGTGATCGGCACCCCGTAGAGCATCCCGGCCACCAGCCGCGCCGCGGGAACCGCCAGCAGGACACCGCCCACCCCGCCCACGGCGGCCAGCAACGCGCCGTGGCGGATGACCAACCGCATGAGACGCCGGGGCGTCGCGCCCAACGCGGCGCGGATCCCCAACTCGTGGCGGCGCTGGGCCACCCCGAACGCCACCACGCCGTACACGCCCAGTCCCGCCAGCAGCAGCGCCACGGCGGCGAAGAATCCCATGAGGACCAGTGGGAAGCGTCGCGCGAACACCGCGGGCGAGTCGGCCACCACCTGCTCCATGGACTGGAGTTGATAGACGGGCAGCTCGGGATCGAGCGTCCGGACCGCGGCCCGCACGGCCGCGCGGAGTGACGCGGGATCGCCCGCGGTCCGCAGCACCAGCGTCATCCGGTTCTGGGGGGCCTGGAGGTGCGAATAGTAGATGGTGGGCGGTGCCGGCGTGTCGAGGCGGCCGGTCTTCACGTCGCCCACCACCCCCACCACCTCCCACGTGGCAGTGGGAAAGGCATAGAACCGGAGGCGCCGCCCCACCGCCTGCCCGCCCGGAACGTGGCGGCGCGCGGTCGCCTGGCTGATGACGATCACCGGCGCCGCCGCCGAGTCGTCGCCGGGGCCGAACGCGCGGCCGGCGAGCAACGGGATGCCCATGGCCCCGAAGTACCCGCCCGCCACGCCGCGCATCACCGCCTCGGGGCGGGTGGCGGCCGGCGGTTCGGGCTCGCCTTCCACCCGGAAGGTGTTGGTGCCGCCGCCCACCAGGGGGACGTTGGTCACGGCGCCGGCGTCGAGCACGCCGGGCAGGGCCCGCACGCTGCCTAACAACTCCTCGAAAAACCGCCGCTGCGCCTGGGCGTTCCCGTACGCCGCCCCCGCCAGCGGTACCCGCGCGGTCAGCACCCGCTCGGCCCGGAACCCGGGGTCTTCGCGCAGCAGGGTGAGCAGGCTCCGCCCCACCAATCCCGCGCCGATCAGGAGGACGACCGTGAGAGCCACCTCGCCCACCACCAGGGCGTCGCGCAACCGCACCCCCGGGCGCGACAACGTGAACCGCGCGCTCAGGCGGGCGGCCCCGATGCCGGCGGCGCTCGAGGCAATGAGCGCCGGTATGGTGCCGAACGCGAGCCCGGCCAGCGTGGCCAGCCCGGCGGTGAAGACCAACGACCACGGGTCGGGCCGGAGATCCGCCAGGAACGGCATTCCGTCCATCATGCCGGCGGGAATGGCCGCCACGAGCAAGCGCACCCCTCCGTACGCCAGCGCCAGGCCCACGGCCGCGCCGGCCGTCGAGATCGCCAGACTCTCGGTGAGGAGCTGGCGCACCAGGCGGAGGCGGGTCGCACCGATCGCCGTGCGGACCGCCAGCTCCCGGGCGCGGCCCAGCGCCTGCGCGATCAGGATGCCGGCCACGTTGGCGCACGCGATGAGCAGCAGCAGCCCCACCGCGACGGCCAGGACCAGGAGGATGGGCCGCACGTCGCCGGTCACCTCGTCCCGCAGCGGCACCACCCGAATGCCGCGGCCGCTGTTGGTTTCCGGATAGGTCGCGGCCAGACGGTCCATGATGACGCCCACCGCGGTCCGCGCCGCGTCGGGACGCACACCCGGGCGGAGCCGCCCCACCACGTTGAGCCAGTGGTTGAACCGCTGATCGCGGGTCTGCGCGGTGCGGTCGAGCGGGAACCACAGGAGCGCGTCCCCGGCGGGCGCGAAATGGAATCCGGGGGGCAGCACGCCCACGATCCGCCGGGTGCGGCCGTCCACGACGATGGTGCGATCCAGCGCGCCGGGATCACCGCCCAACTCGGTCCGCCAGTACCGGTGGCTCAGGATTGCGATGTCGGTGCCGCCCGGGACGTCTTCGCCGGCCCGGAAGGTGCGCCCCAGGAGCGGGGCCACCCCCAGGAGGTCGAAGAAGCCCGCGCTCACCCGTGCGCCCGCGGTCATCCGGGCGCCGCCGGCGCCGGCCACGGTCACGTTGGTGGGGTCGTAGCCCTCGAGGCCGTCGAACGTGCCGCCGCCCTGGGCTCGCCAGTCAACGAAGTCGGGATAGGACGCCTCGGAAACCTCGGCGCCGTTCTGGTGAGTCTCCCAGAGGTGGACCAGCTGATGGGCATCGCGGTACGGCAGGGGCGCCAGCAGCGCGGCGTTCACCACGGTGAAGATGGCGCTGTTGGCCCCGATGCCCAGCGCCAGGATGGCGAGGAGTGCCACGGCCATGGCCGGCCGCCGGCGCCAGGTGCGCAGGGCGAACCGCACGTCGAGCCACAGGTCGTTCAGGCGGCGGGTCCGGGCCCGCCGCGCGGCCGTCCGCCGGTTCAGAGCCGTCAGCTCCGAGCGGGCCGCCTCGACGTTGCCGAACTCGCGCGCGGCCCGCTCGCGGGCGGCGGCGGAATCGAGTCCGGACCCGACCAGCTCTTCGATCCGGGATTCCAGGTGGAACCGCAGCTCGTCGTCCACGTCACGGGCGACCGTCTGTTCCGGCGGGCGCGCGCGCCGGAGCCGCCTGACCTGCTCGAACGGATTCATGCCCGCAGGGCCTTGAAGACCGCGGTGGCATAGACCGTCCACTCCCGGGATTTGGCGCGGAGCGCCGCGCGCCCGGGCGGCGTCAAGCGGTAGTACCGGGCCCGGCGGTTATTGTCCGACGCGCCCCACTCGGCCTCGATCAGCCCCTGCGCTTCCAGCCGGTGGAGCGCCACGTAGAGCGCCCGGTCTTCCACCAGGATCGTCTCGTCCGTGGTGTCACGGATCCAGCGGGCGGTGGCGTAGCCGTGGCGCGGCCCCCAGGCCAGGGCCTTGAGGACCAGCACGTCGAGCGTGCCCTGTAGCAGGTTGAGACTGGCCCCCACACGATGCTCCCCGGAACTGTTCCGGGGAACATGTGCCGGCCGGCCCGCGGCGTCAAGCGGACCGGTGGCGCCGGCGCGGCCGAGAGTGCTTACACCACCTTGCCGATGGGCAGCCTGCGGATCCGCTTGCCGGTGGCCGCGAAGATCGCGTTGCACACCGCCGGCGCTATTGGCGGTGTCCCCGGCTCGCCCACGCCTCCCTGGGCATCGGTGCTAGGCACGATGTGCACCTCGACGCGGGGCATCTCCGCCATGAGGAGCATCGGGTAGTCGTTGAAGTTGCCCTGCACCACCCGCCCCCGGTCGATGCCGATCTCGCCGTAGAGCGCCGCGGTGAGGCCGTAGACGATCCCGCTCTGCATCTGCGCCTCGACCGTGTCCGGGTTCACCACCGGCCCGCAATCGACGGCGCACACCACCCGATGCACCCGCACCGTGCCGTCCGCCGCCACCGACACCTCGGCCACCTGGGCGACGTACGCCTCGAACGACCGGTGCACGGCGATGCCCCGGAACACGCCGGCCGGCAAGGCCGACCCCCACCCAGCGCGGGTGGCCGCCAGCTCGAGCGCCCGCAGATAACGGGGCGCGTTCCCCAGCAGGCTGCGCCGGTACTCGTACGGGTCCTGCCCGGCGGCGTGGGCCAGCTCGTCGATGAAGCTCTCGACCACGAAGGCGTTGTACGAGTGGTTGACCGACCGCCAGAAGCCCACCGGCACGCCGGTGTCGGCCATCGCGTAGTCCACGTGGGCGTTCGCCACCGCGTACGGCATCTCGACGGCGCCCTCCACCGCCTCGGTGTCGAGGCCGTTCTGCACCGTGCCGGGGAAGACGCGAATCATGATCGAGGGCGCCACCACCCGATGGGTCCAGGCCACCGGGCGGCCCCGCCCGTCGAGCCCGGCCCGGAGGCGATGATAGGACGCCGGCCGATACCATTCGTGCCGGACGTCGTCCTCGCGCGACCAGATGACTTTCACCGGCGCCGCCACGGCCTTGGACGTCTCGAGGGCCTCCTGGATGAAGTCCAGCTCGAACCGGCGGCCGAACCCGCCTCCCAGGTACGTGGTGTGCACCTTCACCTGCTCGGGTGCCACGCCGCCGATGCCGGCGCCCATCTGGTGCGCGCCGGTCTGGAACTGGGTGGGCGCCCAGATGTCCACCCCGTCCGGCCGCACGTGCGCGGTGCAGTTCATCGGCTCCATGGTGGCGTGGGCCAGGAACGGTGTTTCGTATTCGGCGTCGAGCCGGCGCGCCGCCAGCGACAGGGCGGCGTCCGGGTTGCCCTCGTGCCGGGCGCGCACGCCGGGCCGCTCCGCGCGGTCGGCCAACAGACGCGAAATGCCGGCGCTCGAGACGCCGGCGTTGGGCCCCTCGTCCCACGCGACCTCCAGGGCCGCGCGACCGGTGAGGGCCGGCCAGTAGCCGTCGGCCACCACCGCGACGCCGCTCGAGATCTGCACCACGTGACGCACCCCCGGCACGGCCTGCGCCCCGGCCGGGTCGAAACTTGCCACCTTGCCGCCGAACACGGGACAGCGCGCCACCACGGCGACCAGCATCCCGGGCACGGTCACGTCGATGCCGAACTGCGCGCTCCCGTCCACCTTGGGCGGCGTGTCCAGCCGGGGCACCCGGGTGCCGATGATCTTCCAGTCCTTCGATTCCTTGAGGGGCGGGTCGGCCGGGACCGGCAGCACCGCCGCGGCCGCGACCAGGCGCCCGTAGGTGAGACTCCGGCCGCCCGAGTGGATCACGGCGCCGCGCTCCGCGCGGCACTCCGACCGATCGACACCCCAGGTCTCGGCGGCGGCCGAGATCAGGACTTCGCGCGCGGCGGCCCCCGCCTGACGCAGCGCCGTGTAGGCCGCCCGGATACTGCTGCTGCCGCCCGTTCCCTGCATGCCGAACAGGAGGTTGTTGTAGGCCGGGTCGGCGGGCGCGAACTCGATGCGAACTTTCGACCAGTCGGCCTCGAGTTCCTCGGCCAGGAGCATCGGGAGCGACGTGGCCACCCCCTGGCCCATTTCGGAGCGGTCCACCAGCACCAGGATGCTCTCGTCCGGGCCGATCCGCAGCCAGGCGTTGGGCTCGAGCGGAGGGCCCGCCGGCGGGCGGGCGCAGGAGGGGAGCGTGAAACCGATCACCAAGCCCGCGCCGGCCGCCGAAGCGGCCTGGAGAAACTCGCGCCGGGTAACCTGTGGCTGAGCGGTCATGTCACGCCTCCCCGGCCGCGCGATGGATGGCGGCCCGGATCCGCTGGTAGGTGCCGCAGCGGCAGATGTTGGTCATCGCCGCGTCGATGTCCGCGTCGGTCGGCCGGGGATTCGCCTCCAGCAGCGCCACTGCGGCCATGATCTGGCCCGACTGGCAGTAGCCGCACTGCGGCACGTCTTCGGCGATCCAGGCCTGCTGCACGGGGTGACGGCGGTCGCGGGACAGTCCTTCGATGGTCGTCACGCGCTTGCCGGCGATGGAACTCACCGGAAGCACGCAGGACCGCGTGGCCGCGCCGTCGACCAGGATGGTGCAGGACCCGCATTGGGCGATCCCGCAGCCGAACTTCGTTCCGGTGAGGCCCAGCGTATCTCGTAGGACCCAGAGGACCGGCGTCTCCGGTACCACGTCCACGGACTGTCGCCGTCCGTTCACGGTGAAATCGATGGGGGCCATGGAAGGGCTCCGGCGGGGGACCCGGTAAACTGTCCGCGCTGCCCGGGCGGCGGAAGAGGGCCTAGAACGCCTCGCCCAGCGCGAAGTACACACCGGACTCGTTGGGACCGAACCCGACATCGATGCGCAGGCTCACCCGCTCGGCCCGCGACAGCCGAACCCGGACGCCCCCGCCGCCCGCGTAGTGCTGGTCCCCCGGGCGAAAGTCTCCCCCCGACCGCAGCACCTGCCCGGCGCTCCCGAACAGGGCGACGCCCAGTGGGCCCCACACCGGCAGCCGACCCAGCTCGTCAGCACGCCCAGCACGGCATTCGGCATTGTTTGTTCCTCGCCGGGAGACGAACGAATCTCGGTCCGGGAAGGAGCTATGCGGATC
>Ga0210377_10000898_pt1 | contig 28203 bp, 23 predicted proteins | sample PLM4_65_b1redo_FD_155480 | JGI IMG/M metagenome (GOLD analysis project Ga0210377, IMG submission 155480) | Groundwater sediment microbial communities from an aquifer in East River, Colorado, USA - PLM4_65_b1 redo | ecosystem: Environmental > Terrestrial > Soil > Riparian zone | place: USA: East...
CATCGATGCCAAGGTGGAGCACAACTTCAGCGCGTCGGTGGGTCTGGAAATCCGACTGTAACCGCCGCGCGCCGCCCACCCGGCGGCGTTACATTGCGGGCACTGCCCCCTCGTCCAACGGCAGGACACCGGACTTTGGATCCGGGAATCCAGGTTCGAGTCCTGGGGGGGCAATGCATGAGTTCAGAACCCACGCCGGCAATTCTCCACGACCCCGACCGCCGCTTCTACGTGGAAGCGAACGGCGACGTCGCGTACCTGGCGTACCAGCGGGTCGACGACCGGACCGTGGACTACATCAGCACCTTCGTTCCCGCGTCCCTGCGGGGGCGCGGCCTGGGCGAGCGGCTGGTGCGCCACGCGCTGGATTGGGCCCGGGCTCACGGACAGACCGTAATTCCGACCTGCACGTTCGTGCGGAAGATTGTTAGCGGTTAGCGGTTAGCGGTTAGCGGTTGGCGACGTCACCGCTAACCGCCAACCGCAAACCGCCAACCCCGCTACCATAAGCCCGCCTGCGCAACTATCTTAGGTGGTTCCCATGGCGGACTTGTCGCTTTCCCGCACCGAGATGCTCGTGCTCTCGGGCACCGCGAACCGGCCCTTGGCCGAGGAGATCGCGGCGTTTCTGGGACAGCCGCTGTGCGAGGTATCGATCCGGCGGTTCGCCGACGGCGAGATCTTCGTCCGCATCGATGAGAACGTCCGCGGTCAGGACGTCTTCATCATTCAGCCGACCAACCCGCCGGCGGAAAACCTGGTCGAGCTGCTGCTGCTCATCGACGCGGCCAAGCGGGCCAGCGCGGCGCGAGTGTCGGCGGTCATACCCTATTACGGGTACGCGCGCCAGGACCGGAAGGACCAGCCGCGGGTGGCGATCAGCGCCAAGCTGGTGGCCAACCTGATTACCACCGCGGGGGCCGAGCGGGTGCTGGGCATCGACTTTCACCAGCACCAGCTCCAGGGGTTTTTCGACATCCCGGTGGACCACCTGTACGCTTCGCCGGTGTTCGTGCAGCACTACCGGCAGAAGCAGCTCAAGGACCTGGTGGTGGTGGCGCCGGACGTGGGCGGGGCCAAGATGGCCCGCAGTTTCGCCAAGCGACTGGACGCGTCGCTCGCCATCATCGACAAGCGCCGCCCCTCGGCCAACATCGCCGAAGTGGTGAACGTGGTGGGCGAAGTCGAGGGCAGCGACTGCCTGATCGTGGACGACATGACCGACACGGCCGGCACCATGACCGAGGGGGTCATGGCCCTGAAGCGGCTGGGCGCGCGCGACGTGTACTGCTGCGCCTCGCACGCCCTGCTCTCGGGCCCGGCGGTGGACCGGCTCAACGCGTCCCCGCTCAAAGAGCTGGCGGTGACCAACACCATCCAGCTGCCGGAGGGCAAGCAGTTCGAGCGGCTCACGGTGCTCTCGGTCGCGCCGTTGCTGGCCAAGGCGATCCGGTACACGCACAGCGATCAGTCGGTGAGCTCGTTGTTCGACTGACGATCACCCAGAGGGTTTGACCATGGCAACATCAGTCGCACTCGGCGCGGAACGGCGCACCGGAACCGGAAAGGGACCGGCCCGTCAGCTGCGCCTCAAGGGCCGCATTCCCGCGGTGATCTACGGGCACGGGCGTGAGCCGGAGCCCCTGTCGCTGTCCGAGGCGGAGTTCGTCAAGGCGCTGACCGGCATTGCGGCCGGGTCCACCGTGTTCGACCTCGCCATCGAGGGCACGGCGGTCAAGGCGCTGATCCGCGAGATCCAGCGGCACCCGGTCCGGCCCAAGATCGTGCACGTGGACTTCTTCGAGATCCACGCCGGCGAGAACGTCACCCTCGAGGTTCCGGTCCACCTGGCCGGCATCCCCGACGGCGTCAAGAACGCGGGGGGCGTGCTGGACCATCTCCTGCACCAGGTCAAGATCCGCGTCCTGCCCACGGACATCCCGGCGCACATCGAGCTGGACGTGACCAACCTGCACGTGGGCGCGTCGCTGCACGTGAGCGACCTCCCCGCGGGGAACTACGAGATCCTGGCCGACCCCACGGCGACGGTCTGTACCGTGGTGGCGCCGCGGATCGAAGAGGAGCCCGTCGTCGCGGCCGCGGTGACGCCTGAGGCGCCCGCCGAGCCCGAGCTCATCCGCAAGCCCAAGGAAGAAGACGAAGAGGGCGAGGAGAGCGAGGAGTAGGCGCTGCGCGCGATCGTCGGCCTGGGGAACCCCGGCGCGGAATACGCGTCCACCCGTCACAACGCGGGGTTCCGGCTGGCCGACGTCCTGGCGGAACGGTGGGGTCTCCCGCCGTTCCGACGCCAGGGCCCGGCGCGGGTCACGGCCGGATCGGTCCACGACACCCCCGTCCTGGTCGTCAAGCCCCACACCTACATGAACCGGAGCGGCTCGGCTCTGCTGCCGCTCCCGCCGGTGGAGCGCTTCGACCCGGCCCGGGACCTCCTGGTGCTGGTGGACGAAGCGGCCCTGCCCACCGGTACCTTCCGGCTCCGGGCCCGGGGATCCACCGGCGGCCACAACGGCCTGAAGAGCGTGGAGGCGGCGCTCCAGTCGCGGGAGTACGCCCGCCTGCGTATCGGCGTGGGACCGCCGCCCGAGGGGCTCGATGACCTCGCCGACTACGTCCTCGCCTCCTTCGAGCGCGAAGAGCTGGACCTCCTGGACCCCCTCTGGCCGGCCATGGCCGAGGCGGTGGAGTGCTGGCTGGCGGAAGGAATCGAAGTCGCGATGCAGCGATTCAACCGGAGAGAGACCCCACCTCCCACCACCTGACCCCGCTAGCCGTCTGTCCGTCTAGCCGTCTAACCTTGCTCCTAACCCCTTTCCCCGTTTACCTTTCGCCTCCCAAAAAAACCCTGCTCCGCCCGCACCGGGCGGGGCCACTTGTCCAGAGGGAGGTGTCGTGAGCCGTCGGTACGAGGTTGTCTACATCTTTGACAGCGCGCTGGAGGAAGCCCAGGTGAATGAGCGCCTGGAGCGATTCCACGCCCTGCTCAAGTCCCCCACCACCCCCGAGCCCATCACTTCCGCCAACCATTGGGGGAAGCGGTCCCTGGCCTATCCGGTCAAGGGCAAGGAAATCGGCTACTACGTGGTGGTGCAATTCCAGAGCGAGCCGCCGCTGCTGCCCGAGTTCGAGCGCGCCATCAAGCTCGACGACGGCGTGATGCGCTATCTCGTGGTGATGAACGAAGGCGAGGCGCCGCGGCCGGTGCGGGTATCGACGCCGGAGGATGACGACGAGGGCGGCGACGACGCCGAGGAGGCCGAATGATGCGGCGCCGGAGCAAGACCTGTCCCGTGTGCGAGAGCGGGGTGCGCGTGGTGGACTACAAGGACGAGCGGGCGCTCAGCCGCTTCACCACGGAGCGCGGCAAGATCCTGCCCGCGCGACTCTCGGGCATGTGCGCCCGGCATCAGCGGCAGCTGGCGACCGCGATCAAACGGGCCCGGCATCTGGCGCTGCTGCCCTTCATTCGCGGCTACGCCCGCTAGGCGGTCCCGGCCGCGCGCCGGGCGGCCCTGAGCCCCATGTGGTATGGCCTGGCGGCGCCGCTGGCGGTCATCGCCCTGCCGCTGGCGACCCTCCTGCTGCTGGCGACGCCGCGCACCCTGCGCGGCCGGCTGGTCGCGGGCGTCGCCGGCGGATTCGCCGTGTGGTGGCTGCTCGGTCCGGGCGAGCTGCCCGACCAGACCCTGCGCGCCGCGGCCCTCATGACGACCGTCACGTTCGCCCTGCTCTCCCGCCGCACGGCCTGGTCGTTCACCCATCGGGCGCTCGCGGCCCTCGCCGCCGCGACCGCGGGCACCGCGGCCTGCTTTCTGGCGTTCGGGTGGTCCTGGGGACGGCTCCACTGGTGGACCGCCTTCCGCACCGGGCCGGCCCTGCGGCTGATGCTGGGCACTGCCGCCGACGGGTCCTCCGACGGCGGCGCCGTCGCAGTCGGCCCGGGACCGCGGGCCTTCGAGCAGCTCATCGACCAACTCATCACCACCAGCGCCGACCTGTACCCGGCGGCCATCGCGCTCCAGCTGTTGGCCGGTCTGGCGATCGCCGCGATGCTGGCCCGCCGGCTGGCGGGCGAGGCCGCGGGCGTGCCGCCGGGACCGCTGGCGGAGTTCCGCTTCAGCGAACATCTGGGGTGGCCGCTGGTGCTCGCCGTCGCCAGCCTCCTCATCCCCGCGCTGTCCGGGGCGCGGACCATGGCCCTCAACGTGCTGGTCGTGATCGGCGCGCTGTACGGGCTCCGCGGACTGGCGGTCATCGTCTACGGGATCCGCGCGCTCAAGGGCGGGCCGCTCCTGTACGCGGCCGCCGCACTCGCCGTATTCTTCGTGCTGCCCGGCGTCGTGCTGCTCGGCGTGCTCGATGCGGGCCTCAATCTGCGGCGGCGCTGGCTGCCGCCTCGAGGAGCCTAAGACCCATGGAAGTCATTCTCCGTCAGGACGTCCCCGACCTGGGCAAGGCGGGCGCCATCGTCGCGGTCCGCGACGGGTACGGGCGCAACTACCTCATCCCCCGCGGGCTCGCCTATCCGGCGACCGAAGGGAACAAGGCCCGGGTGGTGGGCGAGGCCAAGCGCCGGGGCCAGATCGTGGCCGGCCACAAGAATGAGGCCGAGGCCCTGGCCGAGAAGCTCCTGGCCCAAGACCTCACCTTCACCGTCCGGGTGGGCGAGGGCGACAAGCTGTTCGGCTCGATCACCGCGGCCGACATCGCCGGCCGCCTGGCGGAGCTCGGCATTCCCATGGACAAGCGGCTCATCGAGCTGGATGAGCCTATCAAGATGATCGGCGTCTACAAGGTCCCGGTCCGGCTACATCAGGACGTCCGTCCCGAGCTCAGGGTCTGGGTCGTCAAGGCGACGTGACCGCCGTCCCGGTGGGGATCGCCTACCTCGACGGGCCGCGGCTCCGCCGCTCGCTGCTGGCGGCGGCCGACTGGGTGGACGCGGCCCGCGACGAGCTCAATCGCATCAATGTGTTCCCCGTTCCCGATGGCGACACGGGGACCAACTTCGCCTTGACCCTCCGGGCCGTGGCGGCCGCCGTGCGCCGGCTGGACGAGCGGGCGCCGCTGGGGCTGGTCACCCAGGCCATGGCCAACGCCTGCGTGCTGGCGGCGCACGGCAACTCGGGGCTGCTGCTCTCCCAGTTCCTGATCGGGTTCCACGAGCACCTGGGCGGACGGGCGTCGGCCGCCGCGGGCGACGTGGCCGCGGCCATCCGCGCCGGCGCCACCCGGCTGTCGGAATCACTGGACCAGCCGGTCGAAGGCACCATCCTGACCGTGAGCCGCGACGTGGCCGACGCCGCCGAGCGGATCGCCCGGGAGACATCGAACTTCGAGGACCTGATGCGCCGGATCCTCGACCGGGGCTACGACTCCCTGGCCCGGACGCCGGAGCTGCTGACCGTCCTCAAGGACTCCGGCGTGGTGGACGCCGGCGGCAAGGCGTTCGTCCTCCTGCTGGAAGGCATCGTCCGGTTCATCGAGGGCGACCCCATCGTCCCGGCGGAGCGGGCGCCCGACTACGAGGTGCCGGAGGCCGCGGCCCGGGCCGAGGTCGCGTCGGAGCGCGACTTCGCGTTCTGCACCGAGGTCCTGGTGCAGGGCGGGGCCCTGCCGCCCACCGCCGCCGTCCGCGCGGCACTCCGCGAGCTGGGCGGCTCCATCGTGGTGCTCGCCAGCGGCGACCTCCTCAAGGTCCACGTGCACACCGACACGCCCGACCGGGTGTTCGCGCTGGCGGGAGCCTGGGGCACCGTCCAGTCCACCAAGGCCGACGACATGCGGGCCCAGCACCGGGCCCTCGCGGAACACGCCGTGCGCCGCCCGCTCGCGCTCGTGGTAGACTCCTCCTGCGACCTGCCCGACGACCTGCTCGATCGCCACGGCATCGTGCTGGTCCCGATTCAGGTGATCGAGGGCGCCACGACGTACCTCGACCGCGTGGGGATCTCCCGGGACGAGTTGTACCGCCGGATGAAGGACGGCGCGGTCTTCACCACCTCGCAGCCCACGCCGGCCGCCTTCGTCCAGGGATTCGAGGATGCGCTCAGCTCGGCCGACGGGGCGCTGGGCGTCCTCCTGTCCAAGGGCCTGTCCGGCACGTTCGCCTCGGGGCAGGCCGCCGCCCGGGCGCTGGGACGACCCATCACGCTGGTGGATTCGCGCTCCGTCTCGCTCGGTCTGGGACTCCTGGCGCTGCGCGCGGCCGAGCTGATCGAGGCCGGCTGGCCGGTCGGCCGGATTGCCGCCGAGCTGACCCGCATCCGGGACCAGTCCGGCGCCCTGTTCACCGTGGATACGTTCGAGAACCTGCTCCGCTCCGGACGGGTGGGCCGGGGCCGGGCCTGGCTGGGAACCCTGCTGGACGTGAAGCCCATTCTGGAGGTCAGCCAGGACGGGCGGGTAGTGCCGCTCGACCGGGTGCGCGGCCGGGACGCGCTGATCCCCCGGGTCCTGCGGCACCTGGATCAGCGGCTCACTCCCCGTCCCCGGGAGCTGCGCGTGGGCATCGTCCACGCCCACGCCGCCGAGGTGGCCGGCCGGCTGAGCGACGCGGTCCAGGCCCGGTTCGCCCCCAAGGACCTCTTGGTGAGCGAAGTCACCGCGGCCCTCGGCGTGCATGCGGGACCGGGGGCCTGGGGTATATTCTACCAGGTCGAAGATCCGTCCCCTTAGAGCGTAGGTGCGCCGCCATCCGCCGACCGGAACAAACCCGCCCTCGCGTCGCTAGGAAGAAGGAGACCGCCGCTCGCGACGCCCGGCTGGCCGCCCAGGCCCTGGCGCAACATAAGGCGCGGGACGTGCTCATCCTGGATCTGCGCGGCCTGAGCGAGGCCGCCGACTTCTTCGTCATCGCGTCCGGCACCTCGGATACCCACGTCCGCTCCGTCGCGGACCGGGCGATCGAGGCGCTGGCTGCGGCGGGCCGCGTTCCCCACCACGTGGAAGGCCTGCCGCAGGGCCGGTGGGTATTGCTCGATTTCGTGGATTTCGTGATCCACGTGTTTCACCCGGCGCAGCGGGAGTTCTACCAGCTGGAGCGCCTCTGGGCGGACGCGCCCCGCCTGGCCGAAGACGCAGGACGGGAGGGGTAATGCGGCGGATCCTGGCGGGTTGCGCGGTGGCGCTGCTGGCGACGGCTAGCCCGGCGGCGGCCCAGTACTTCGGCCAGAACAAGGTACAGTACCGGCACCTCAAGTTCTCGGTAGTCCGGACCGAGCACTTCGACGTGCATTTCTACGAGGAGGAGCGGGCCGGCGCCCTGGATGCCGCCCGGATGGCCGAGCGGGCCTACGCCCGGCTGTCGCGCATCCTCAAGCACGAGTACCGGGAACGCCAGCCGATCATCCTCTGGGCGTCGCACAGCGAGTTCCAGCAGAACAACATCACGGACGTGGGGGACGCCGGCGGCGTCACCGATGCCTACCGGCACCGGGCCATGCTGCCGCTCACCGGCTCGTACGAGGACTTCGACCACGTGCTCCAGCACGAGCTGGTGCACCAGTTCCAGTACGACGTCTTCGCGCGGGGCCGCGTGGGCGCCGGGATCCAGCGCCTCATCGCGGTGCAGCCGCCCACCTGGCTGTTCGAGGGCATGGCCGAGTACCTGTCCCTCGGCCCCATTACGCCGCTCACCGCCACCTGGCTCCGGAACGCGGCCCTCGAGGGGCACCTGCCGACCATCGAGGAGATGACGTACGACCCCCGGGTGTTCCCCTACCGCTATGGACACGCCCTGATGGCCTTCATCGGCGAGCGCTGGGGCGACGAGGTCATCGGTGAGATCCTGCACGCCGTGGCCAGCTCGGGCGTCGAAGCCGGGTTCCGGCGCGCGCTCGGCCTGTCCCTGGAGGAGCTGTCGGAGGAGTGGCACTACGCGGTGCGGCGCGAGTACCTGCCCGCGGTAGCCGACCACGACATCCCCCGCACCTTCGCCAAGGCGTCGCTCAATGAGCGGCGCACCGGCGGGTCGCTGCACGTGTCGCCGGCGGTGTCACCCGACGGGTCGCTCGTGGCCTACCTGGGCGAGGGCAGCTCGTTCTTCGTGGACCTGTGGGTGGCCGAGGTCGAGACCGGCCGGGTCCGCGGGCGGCTCACCAAGAGCGCCTTCAACGCCGACCTGGAGAACCTACGGTACCTGTACTCCACGGGCTCCTGGTCGCCCGACGGCCACTCCTACGCCATCGCCGCCAAGAGCGGGTCCCGGGACGACCTCATCATCTTCGACATGCGCCGCCGGAAGATCGCGCGGCGGCTCGAGATCCCGCTGCACGGCGTGACCGCGCCCTCGTGGTCGCCGGACGGCCGGCGCCTGGTGTTCACCGGGCTCGACGGCGGCCTGTCCGACCTGTTCGTCATCGACGCGGACGGCCGGCACCTCGAGCGGCTCACCCACGACAAGTTCGCCGACCTGCAGCCGGCCTGGTCGCCCGACGGCCGCACCATCGCCTTCGCGACCGACCGCGGGCCGGACACCGATCTCGACGCCCTGCGCGTCGGGCATTTCCGCATCGCCCTCTACGATGTCGACACCCGCGGCATCCGCGTGCTCGACCGGCAGGAAGGGCGCAACATCAACCCGCAGTGGGCCCCGGACAGCAAGTCGCTGGCGTTCATCTCCGATCGGACCGGCATCGCCAACGTGTTCCTGCACGACGTGGCGGACGGGGCGGAGTACCAGCTCACCAACGTCTATACCGCGGTCTCCGGCATCACCGAACTGTCGCCGGCCATCTCCTGGGCCACGGAAGCCGACCGCCTGGTGTTCTCGTACTACGAGGGCGAGGACTTCACCTACAATGTCTACTGGACCGACGACCCGCGATCCCTGAAGCGCGAGCCCTGGAGCCCGCGCTCGATGCCGGCGCCTATCGCCACCCGAGGCGGCGTCGAGGTGGACCCCGCGCGGGCGGACTCCGCCGCGCACGACTGGTTCCCGCCCCTCCCGCTCGCCGGCCGGGACACGGCGGCCAACGCCGGGCGCGCGGTTCCCCCTCCCGTGCCGAGCGGGTCGTTCTACCGCGGGCCGACGGGGTTCCGGGCCTCGGCGACCGAACCGGCCAGCGCGCCCGCGGGACCGCCGGTGTCGGTGAAGGACCTGCTGGACAGCGCCACGCTGGCGCTACCCGATACGGCGAGCTTCACCTACCGGCACTACTCGGGCGGGCTGGCGCCGGACTACATCGCGCAGCCCTCCATCGGCTACGCGCGGGACAACTTCGGACGGGGGGTGTACGGCGGCGCGGCCATCGCGCTGTCGGACCTGCTGGGCAACCGGCGCATGTTCATCGGCGCCCAGGTCAACGGCCGGCTGGACGAGGCGCAGGCCCTGCTGGCGTACGGCAACGCCTCGCACCGGCTCAACTGGATCGCGGCGTACGAGCAGTACCCCACGTTCTTTTACTCGGGGAGCGAGGTGGGCGACTCCGCCGGACTCCCCACCGCGATCTACACGTTCACCCGCTACATGACGCGGCGCGCCTTCGTCGAGGCTCACCGGCCCTTCAACCGGTTCCGGCGGGTGGAGCTGGGCTTCCGCGCCACGGACGTCGGCCTCGCGCGCCAGGACCTGGTCCAGACGTTCGATCCGGTCAGCGGTAACCTGTTCAGCGAAGACGTGGTCACGCAGGGATTGGGGCACCTCCTGTACCTGCAACCCTCCGTGGCCCTGGTGTTCGACAACTCCATCAGCCTGTACGTGGGCCCGTACCTCGGACGGCGGTCCCGGCTCGAATACGCGCCCGCGGTCGGCGAGGTGCAGTTCCACCAGATCCTGGTGGACTACCGGCGCTACGACCGGCTCCTCGGCCCGTTCGTGCTGGCTACGCGCACGATGTTCTTCGGCCGGTTCGGCCGCGACGGCGAGCGCTTCCGGCTCTCGATCGGCAATCCGGACTTCCTGCGCGGCTACACGTTCGGCTCGCTCCGCGATCACGAATGCCAGACCGACGATGCCGGGACGTTCACCGGCTGCGCGGCGCTCGACCAGGTGATCGGCACGCGGTTCGGCGTGTTCAACGCCGAGCTGCGGTTCCCGCTCTTCCGGACGCTGGCGCTGGGGTTCCTCCCGGTGTGGTTCCCCCCGGTCGAAGGCGCCATCTTCTTCGATGCCGGCATGGCGTGGGAAGACGGCACGCGGTTGGTCTGGAGCCGGGAGCCGGGCGACAACCCGGCGCTGGTGCGGCAGCCGCTCACCTCGTGGGGCTTCTCGGGCCGGCTGAACCTGCTGGGGTTCGCGGTCTTCCGGTTCGACTATACGAAGCCCCTCAGCCGGGCCGAGGGCGTACCGGCCTATTGGACCATCTCGATAGGGCCGACATTCTAGACCAGGCGGTCGTGACCAGGCGGTCATGGGCGGTCGGAGGGTAGGTTGCGCTTCGCCCGCCTTTGACCGCCTTTGACCGCCCTGTTTTTTGACCGCCCTCTTTGATAAGGTTCCACCGTGCCGATTCGCCCGTTTTTCGCCGCGGTGGCGCTCTTGGCGTCGGCTTGCGGCACCTCACCCCAAACCACCGAGCTGCGGAACGCGGTCGCTACGACCGGCGCCCGGACCGCGGTCCAGGGTGTCGCGCTCCGGTTCTCGGCGCGGCGGGGGGCGGACGTCCGCCTCTACGAGCTGCCGAGCCTCGATGAAGTCTCGTGGCGCTTCGATACGCCCGGGCTGGTGACCGACCGGCTCGTGGGGTTCGCCGCCGACGACGACGTGATCTACGTCCTTACCCCCGGACAGCAGCTCATCGCGCTGGACCTCATGGCCGGACGCGCGCGGCCGGCGGACACGCTGGTGCGCGCGGCCGCGCTGGGCCCCGACGGCACGGTCCTCTTCGTCCGGACGAACGGCGCGCTCGCCGCGCTGTCCGGCCGGCGGGCCATTCCCCTGGGGCGGACCGCGGACCAAGAGGTGGAGGCGCTGTTCGGCGGCTCGGGCGGCAAGCTCGTGGCCGTCCTGCGGGGCGATTCCGGCCGCACCATCGCCGTGTCGGCGTCGGGCGCGCTGGGCCCCGGCCGCCCGCTGCCGGACGGCCCGCTGGCTTTGGCGCCGTGGGGAGACGCCGTCGCGGTGGCGACCGACACCGGCCTCGTGGTGGTGGACCTTCTGCGCGACACGCCAAATCGGCGCGTGGGGCTGCGCGGCGCGGCCCGAGCGGTCGCCTTCTCGTCGTCCGGACACCGGATCTACGTGGCGACCGATCAGCCGGCCGTCCTGATGGTGGACCGGTTCGAGCTCCGGCGGCTGGGCACCATCGCGTTGCCTGCCGCGGTGAGCGAGCTGCGCGCCGATCCGTTCGGCGGCTGGCTGCTGGGCCGCGCGGCCGACTCGGTCGTCGTCATTCCCCAGGGCGGTGGCACGGCACGGGTGGTGGCCGGCGGCTGGGCCCCCGATCTGCCCGCGGGCGGGCCCGACCGCACGCTGCTGGTGCGCCGGCGGGACGACGTGGTGGCGCTCGACCGGGACTCGCTCGCGCCGCGCGGCCGGGTGCGCGGCGGGGCGGTCGACCGCTGGCTCGTGGTCCAGTGGGACCCGCGGCGCCCCGCGCTGCAGATGGCGGCCGCCGCCGAGCGCGGCGCCCCCGCGCCCGTCAGCCAGGAGCTGTACGTGCAGGTGAGCAGCACCACCAATCAGCAGTGGGCCGAGGACGAGGCGCTACAGCTCCGCGTGGCCGGCCTGCGGGCCACCGTCCTGCCACCCGAAGTCACGGGGGAGCCGTACCGCGTGGTCATCGGTCCCTACGCGACTCGTGAGGACGCGGAAGACATCGGGCGAAAGCTGGGGAAGGCCTACTGGATCTTCACGCGCGAAGCGGGGCCCGGTCCCCGATGAGGCTCACGCACATCCGCCTGGCCGGATTCAAGTCGTTCGCCAGCGACGTGGAACTGCCGTTCGACGACGGGATCACCGCCATCGTGGGCCCCAACGGGTGCGGGAAGTCGAACATCTCGGACGCGGTGCGGTGGGTGCTGGGCGAGCAGCGCGCCCGCGTGCTGCGCGGGCTGCGGATGGAGGAAGTGATCTTCCACGGGGCCGCCAAGCACCGGCCGGTGAACGTGGCCGAGGTCTCGCTGGTGTTCGACAACACGGCCGGCGCCCTCCCGGTGGCGTACCGGGAGGTCGAGATCACCCGCCGCCTCTCGCGGAGCGGCGTGTCGGAATACCTGATCAATCAGTCCCCCGTGCGGCTGCGCGACGTGCAGGACCTGCTGCGGGGCACCGGGCTGGGGAGCGACGCCGGCGTGGTCATCGAGGCCCAGATGATCGACCGGCTGCTGTCGGATCGGGCCGAAGAGCGCCGTTCGCTCTTCGAGGAGGCGGCCGGCATCGGGCTCTATCGGGACCGGAAGGACAGCACGGAGCGCCAGCTCCAGCGCACCACCGAGGACCTGCAGCGGCTGGACGACCTGCTGGGCGAGCTGCAGCGCGAGGTGCGGAGTCTGGCGCGCCAGCGCGGGCGCTCGGAGCGGCACGGGAAGCTCGTGGCCGAGCGCTTCCGCATCGTGATGACGCTGACCCGCCGGGATCTCGAGGCCTTCGACCGGCGTCACGCCGAGCTGGAGGAAGCCCGAGCCACGCTCGCGACCGAGATCCCGGCATTGCGCGCCACGCAGGACGAGCGGGAGCGGGCGCGCGAGACCGCGGCCCAGGCGCGGCACGCGGCCGAGGCCCGGCGCACCGACCTCGAGCGGCGGCTCGGCACGGCGCGGCTCGACGTGGAGCGGCTGGAGGGCGACCTCAAGGTCGCGGCCGAGCGGCTGGAGCACGCCGGGGCGCGCCGCCAGCGGGCCCAGGCCGAGCGGGAACAGGCGGCGGAACGGGCGGCGCGCGCGGGGCGGGAGCGGGACGCGGCGGCGGCCGAGCGCCAGGCGGCGGGCGCGGCGCGGCAGTCGGTCCAGGGCGAGCTCGACCTCCGGACCGCGAGCGAGGAGGAAACCCGGCGCCGGCTGGCGGAGGCGCGGGCGGCCGCCCGCGCGTCGGAAGAGCGGCTCCAGACCCTGGCGGAACGGCAGCGGGCGCTCGCCGGAGAGCGGAGCGCGGCCGAGCGGGACCTGCAGGACCTGCGGGCCCGCGCGGCCGAGGCCGAGCGAGTGGGCGCCGCCCGCCGGGCGGAGCGCGACGCGGCCGACACCCGGCGCCGCGAGACGGAGACCCAGGCCGCGCGCCGGGCGGACGAGGCCCGGGCGGCGGAGACCGAGCTGGAGCGGGCCCGCCACGTCCTGGCCGCGGCGCGCGAACACGAGGAAGCCCTGCGCGCCGAGCGGCGGGCGGCCGACGACGCGCTGGCGGCGCTGGCGGCGCGCGAAGAGGCGCTTCAGCGGCTGGAGCAGGAGCGGGAGGGCCTGGCGCCCGGGGCCCGGCGCCTGCTCGACGCGCGCGGCCGCTTCGGCGACGGGGCGGTGCTCGGGCCCCTGAGCGATTTCCTCCGGGCGTCGCAGTCCGAGGCGCCGCTGGTGGAACGGCTCCTGGGCGAGTGGCTCCACGCCGTGCTGGTGCGGGATGACGCCGTCGCCGAGATCCGCCGCTGGCACGAGGAGGAGCGGCCCGGCGCGCTGGTGCTGCTCCCGGCGAGCGGCCCGCGCGAGAGCGGAGAGGCGGGCGGCGACGTCGCCGTCGCGGCCCAGGGTCCGGCGGCGGGCTGGGCCCGGGCACTGCTCGCCGGACAGGAAGTGCTGGGGGCGTCCGGCCTCGCCATCCGGCGGCCCAACGGCGCCGTGGTGCTGTCGGGCGCGGCCGAGGGGAGCGGGCCGCTCGCGCGGCGGGCCGAGCTCGAGCGGCTCCAGGTGGACGGCGCCGGCGCCCGCCGTGAGGTCGAGCGGCTCCAGGGCGCGCAGGACGACGCCGCCCGGGCCCACGCCGCGGCGGAGTCGGGGCTGGGCCTGGCCCAGCGCCGGGTGGAAGCCGCCCGCGCGGCGGCCCGCGACGCCCAGAGCGCGGCCGACGATGCCCTCCGCCTGCTGCAGCGCCTGGAGCGCGAGGTGACCGAGGCCGAAGCGACGGCGTCGCAGCTGACCGAACGCGTGGCGCAGCGGGCCGAGCGCCTGGCCGCCGTCCTGCGCGAAAGCGCGGAGGCGGACCGGGCCCGGACCGAGCTGGAGCGCGAGCTGGCCGGGCAGCGTGCCGTGCTGGGCGAGCTGGAGGCCCAGCAGGAGGCGGCCCGCGAGCGCCGGGTCCACTGGCAGGTGGAGGAGGCCCAGGTATCGGCGCGCGAAGAGGCGGCGCGCTCCCGCGAAGAGCGGGCCGGGGCCGAGTTCGCGGCGGCCGACACCGAGGCCCGGGCGCTCCAGGCGGAGCTCGGGGACATCGAGCGGGCCAGCGCCACCCTGGCCGAGCAGCGCCAGCAATGGCTCGACGGGCTGGCCGAGCGCCGGATCACGGTTCACGAGCTGGCCACGGCGGCCACGCAGGCCGACGCCGACCTGGCCGCGGCCGAGACCCGCGTGGCCGAGGCCGAACGGGCGCTGGAGGAAGCCCGCACGGCGCTGGGTAAGGCGTCCGAGCGCAGCCACCGGCTGGCGCTGGAGCACACCGAGCTGAACGGGCGACGCAGCGTGCTGATGGAGCGCATCGAGACCGAATGGCATCGCCCGCTGCCGGAGCTCCTGGCCGGTGTCGAAGACCTGGAAGGCGACGTGGACGCCCTCCGGGAGGACGCCCGGCGGCTGGCCGAGGCCATCGAGGCGCTCGGTCCGGTGAATCCCCTGGCCCTCGAGGAGCACGCCGAGGAGCTCAAGCGGCTCGACTTCCTCACCGGCCAGCGCGACGACCTGGTCGAGGCCCGGGACAAGCTGCACGAGGCGCTGCACGAGATCGAGCAGACCGCGCGCGGCCTCTTCGAAGAGACCTTCGCCGCCATCCGGAAGAACTTCCAGACCGTGTTCGTCACGCTGTTCGAGGGCGGCGAATGCGACGTGCGCCTGGCCGACGAAGCCGACCCGCTGGGCAGCGACATCGAGATCGCCGCGGCACCCCGGGGCAAGCGGACCCAGCGCATCCACCTGCTGTCCTCCGGGGAGCGCGCGCTGGTGGCGATCTCGCTGCTCTTCGCGATCTACCTCACCAAGCCCAGTCCCTTCTGCCTGCTGGACGAGGTGGACGCGCCGCTGGACGACGCCAACGTGGTGCGGTTCATCCGCCTGCTGAGCGAGTTCAAGCGCGATTCCCAGTTCATCGTGATCACCCACAATCCCCGGACCATGCAGGTGGCCGACGCGGTGTACGGCGTCACCATGCAGGAGCCGGGCGTGTCCACCATCGTCGGCGTGCGGCTCGGAGAGGTCGAGACCGTGTGAGGCCGGGCCGGGCCGTCGTGGCCGCCCTGGCCGCCGCCGGCGGCCTGCTCGCCGTAGCGCCCCGGGCGGCGGCCCAGCGCCCCGATGTTTCTCCCCGGCTGGCGCCCGCGCTGCGGCGGGACGGCGCCCACCCCGTGTGGCTGTTCGTCCGGCCGGCCGTCCCGCTCGACAGCGTCACCGCCCTGGTCACGCGGGCCGGCGGCACGGTGCGCCGCACCAGCCGATGGCTGCACGCGGTCTCCGCCGTGCTGCCGCCGTCGGCCCTCGACGTCGCGCGAGCGTCCCGCCTGATCGCGCGCCTCCAGCCCGTCGCCCGCTTTCGCGGTCCGCCCGAACCACCGCGCGTGGAGGTCGCACCGTGGCTCGCGGTCCCGCCGGCCGCCCTCGGTCCGGCCCAGGACTCGGGCTACGGCCCGTCGGCGATGCCGTTTCGCCGGCTGAACGTGTTTCCGCTCGCGCGCCGCGGGGTGCGCGGGACGGGAGTCCGCATCGCCGTGTTCGATACCGGATTCGAAACCGGACTGGCGCCGTTCGCCGGGGCGACCGTCGCGGCGCAGTACGATTTCGTCTTCAACGATTCGATCGTCCGGAACGAAGCCGCCGACGTGCCCACCGCGTCCCAGCACGGCACGTCGGTCTGGTCGCTGCTCGCGGCCCAGGTGGCGGACACGATGGTGGGACTCGCGCCGGACGCGACGTACCTCCTGGCCAAGACCGAAGACGTCCGCTCCGAGACGCCGGTCGAGGAAGACAACTTCGTGGCCGCGCTGGAGTGGGCCGATTCCCTCTCGGCCGACGTGGTGACCTCGAGCCTGGGATACCTCACCTTCGACGGCGGGTCGGGCTACGCGCCCGGCGACCTGAACGGCGACATCGCGGTGACGACCGTCGCCTCCGATCTCGCCGCGCAAAACGGCATCCTGGTGCTGGTCGCGGCCGGAAACGGCGGGGTCGGGGGCCTCGGCACGCCGGCGGACGGCGATTCGGTGCTCGCGATCGGCGCCGAGGACTCGCTGGGCACCGTGGCCGCGTTCAGCAGCCGCGGGCCCACGGCCGACGGCCGGATCAAGCCCGACTTCTCGGCTCCGGGCGTGGCCGTGTGGGTGGCCGCCCCCGGCGGGGGCGGAACGTTCTTCGGCCGGAGCAGCGGCACGTCCTTTTCCACCCCGATCATGGCGGGTGCGGCCGCGCTGTTCCTGGAGCTCCACCCCACGTACGAACCCATGGCGGTGCGCGAGGGGCTGCGACGCGCCGCGGACAACCGGGTGACGCCCAACAACGCCCGGGGCTACGGCCGCCCGGACGCCCACGCGGCCGCCGTGTTCCCGGCCGGCGTCACGCTCGTCGCCCCGGGCGATACCCTCGACGCGGTCACGCCCACGTTCGCGTGGTCCGCGCCCGACGTGCCGGCGTTCGCCCGTCCCGTGTCCTACCGGCTGACCGTGAGCCAGCCGCCCCCCGGGACCACCGTGCTCGACACCACGCTGGCCGACACCAGCGTCACGCTGCCGGTCGTACTCCACGGCGGCACCGCGATTCAGTGGCAGCTGTCCGCCCTGTCCGCGGACTCGGCGGCCGCCGCCGCGTCGGCGGACTCCGTCCACACCATTCCCGCGTGGGTGACGCTGGAGACCTTCGACGATCCCGACGGGGTCACCATCCGCGACCTCCGGCCCGAGTTCCGGTGGCGCTCGCCGGCCGTGTCGGGTCCCGCAGGGCCGTTCCTGTACGACTTCGCCGTCGTGCGCGCCGACAACGGGCAGGTGGACGTCCTGGCGGAGAACCTGGCGGCGCCGCGATTCGTGCCCGCCGTGGACCTCGAGCGCAACACCCCGTACCGGTGGCGCGTCACGGCCCGCCTGGGCGCCGAATCCGAAACGGTCAGCTCGCGCGGGACCTTCGTGATCGCCGACGCCAGCGTGCCGGCCGTCACCCAGCTCTTCCAGAACTTCCCCAACCCGTTTCCCAACCCCAGCACCGGCCTGACCAGCACCTGCCTGTGGTTCGACCTCTCGGTCGAAGGCGTCGTGGGACTGTCCATCCTCGACCTGCGGGGCCACCTGGTCCGCCGGCTCGTCCCCGCCTCCGACCAGGGCCTCTTCTTCCGGCCCGGCCGCTACGGGCGCCCCGAGTCGGGCACGGGACGGTGCGACCCCCGGTACGAGTGGGACGGCACCGCCACCAACGGCGAGCGGGTGCCGGCCGGCATCTATCTGGCCAAGCTCGAAACACCCGCGGGGACGTTTTTCCGGAGAATCGTCTTTCTGGGAAGCCAATAGGGATGGGCGAGGATAGGCGACGAGAGGCGATGAGGGACGACGAGGGACGACGAAGGGCCACTGACCTCGCATCGTCTCTCGTCGTCTCCCATCGTCTCTCATCGCTCCTTCTTGTCCCCGACCGCGCATGACCGCCCTGGTACTTCGCGTCATCGGCTCCGGCACCGTGGCCCCATCGCCCACGCGCACCAGCCCCGCCCACTGGGTCGAGGCGGGCTCCGTTCGCTTGCTCATGGACTGCGGGGCCGGCACCCTGCACCGGGCCGCCGCCCTGGGCGTTCCCTGGCACACCGCCACCCACGTGGCGCTCACGCATTTCCATGTCGATCACTGGGGAGAGCTGCCCGCGTTTCTGTTCGCGCTGCGCTGGGGGATCGAGCCCGCCCGCACCGCCCCGCTCCGACTCCTGGGGCCGCGCGGCCTCGCGGACCGGCTGGTCCACCTGACCCGGGCCTTCGCCGAGTGGGTGCTCGATCCCGGGTACCCGCTGGAGATCACCGAGCTGGTTCCGGGGGTGGCAGTCGCGCTGGCGGACGACGTCCGGCTGGAATGCCACCCCACCCCGCACACCGAGGAGAGCCTGGCCCTGGCCGTGACGCGCGGCGGAGCCCGCCTGGTGTACACCGGGGATACCGGCCCCAGTCCGGACCTGGCGCGCTGGGCCCGGGGGTGCGATCTCCTGCTGGCCGAGTGCTCGCTCCCCGACGACCGTGCCCTGGAGATACATTTAACCCCGACCCAGGCCGGTCAGCTGGCCCGGGATGCGGAGGCCAAGTCGTTGGTGCTCACGCACTTCTATCCACCGGTCCACGTAGGGGACGCCGCCCGGCTCGCGGGCGCGGCCTTTGGGGGGCCGGTCGCCGCCGCCGAAGATGGCGACCGCTTTCTGATCGAGGCGTGACCAGATGCTCGTAGTCATGCAGCACGGGGCGACGTCGGACGAAGTCCGGCGCGTGGTCGAGACCATCGAGGAACTGGGCTACCAGGCCCGGCCCATGCCGGGCTCGCAGCGCACCGCCGTGGGGCTGGTGGGAAACGACGGACGGGTGGAGGCCAGCCGGCTCGCCGCCCTGCCGGGAGTGAAGGAGATCATCCACGTCACCCAGCCCTACAAGCAGGTCTCGCGGGAGTGGCGGCCGGAGTCCACGGTCGTGGAGCTCCCGGGCGGGATCAAGATCGGCGGGGCGGACGTGGTGGTGATCGCCGGACCGTGCTCGGTCGAATCCGAGAAGCAGATCCTCGACACGGCCCGCCTGGTGCGGGATGCCGGGGCGACCATGCTGCGGGGCGGCGCCTTCAAGCCGCGCACGTCGCCTTACTCTTTCCAGGGGCTGGGCAAGAAGGGCCTGCGGCTGCTGGCCCAGGCGCGCGAGGAAACCGGCCTGCTCATCGTGACGGAAGCGCTCGACACCGACACGGTGGACATCGTGGCCGAGCACGCGGACGTGGTCCAGATCGGCGCCCGCAACATGCAGAACTTCTCGCTGCTCAAACGGGCGGGCCGGTGCGGCCGTCCCGTGTTGCTCAAGCGGGGCATCGCCGCCACGATCAACGAGCTGCTGCTGTCGGCCGAGTATCTCCTGGCCGAAGGCAACCACGACGTCATCCTCTGCGAGCGCGGGATCCGGGGGTTCGACAACGCCACGCGCAACGTGTTCGACCTCACCGCCATTCCGGTGGTGAAGGAGCTGTCCCACCTGCCGATCGTGGCCGATCCGTCGCACGGCACCGGGCGGCGCTCCAAGGTGACGCCCATGGCGCGGGCGGCGGTGGCGGCGGGGGCGGACGGCGTGCTCATCGAAGTGCATCCGCAGCCCGACCGCGCCCTGTCCGACGGCGAGCAGAGCCTCTATCCCGAACAGTTCCAGGCGCTGATGAAGGAGATCGCGGCCATCGCGGAGGCGATCGGCCGGCGGATCGCGGAGCCGGCGCCGGCGTCGACGGGATGAAGACGGTTGGGCGGTTGGGCGGTTGGGCGGTTGGCCTGGTGGTGGCCGCCCCGCTCGCCGCGCAGGATGCGCCCGCGGCCCTCGCGCGGGCCGAGGCGGCCTACCGGACGCTCACGTCCCTCAGGGCCCAGTTCGAACAGACCATCGTCAACCCGATGCTCAGCGGTCCCGAGACCAGCCGGGGCACGCTCTACCTGGTCCCGCCGTCCAGGTTCGCCATGCGCTTCACCGAGCCGGCCGGGGACCGCGTAGTCGCCGACGGCGAGTGGCTCTGGGCCTACACGCCGAGCACCGTGCCGGGACAGGTGATCCGGCAACCCGTGCCTCAGGCCGGGGCCGCCACACCCAATCTCTTCGCGCAGTTCGTGGATCGTCCGCTGGAGCGCTACGACGCGACCTACGCGGGCCGGGACACGGTGGCGGGTGACCTGGTGGATCTGGTGGCGCTGGTCCCCAAGGTCGAGGGATTGCCGTTTCGCCGGGTGACCATCGCGGTCTCGCGGGAGAGCGGGATGCTCCGCCGGCTGGCGATTGTGGAGGACTCCGGGCAGCGCCGCACCCTCGTCCTCACGGCCCTGGCGCCGAACGCCCCGGTGCTTCCGGCCGAGGTCCGGTTCGAGGTGCCGCGCGGGGTGAAGATCGTCACCCCTTAGAGCGTCCTACCGGAGTCCCGCCCGGTCGAGCAGACGGCGGAACCGCGGCTGAGAACGCACTGGATCGATACGAGGGTCGACGCCCAGATAGGCGACCCAGGGAGATTGCTCGGCGTAGGCCCGCTCGAGTCCGTCCAGCGCGGCGCCCGTATCCCCCAGTGCGGCGTGGATCACCGCGACATCATAGGCGGAGACGTACCGGTCGCCGGACGCCTGGGACAGGCGGGCGAGCGTGGCGCGGGCCTCGCGCTCCTCACCGGCCCGGGCACACGCGTACCCCACCGCCGCGAGATAGAGCAGGTTGTCCGGGTCGAGCGCCAGTGCCCGTCGGGCCTCCGACACGCCCTCGTCCAACCGACCGGCCTGCGCGTAGGCCCACCCCAGGTGCCAATGCGCGGGCGCGAAGTCGCCGTCCAGCTCCAGGGCCTTGCGATGCTCCGCGATCGCCTCGCCGTAGCGGCGGGCGAAGTAGTACCGCAGCCCCACCCAGGTCTGGATGATCGCCGACAGCGGATCGAGGGCCCGAGCGGCCTCCGCCTCCCGCAGCGCTTCGTCGTGCCGGCCCATGGCCGACAGGAACCCGCCGTACCAGTGGTGGGCGATGGGGTAGCGGGGATCGAGGGCGATCGCCCGGCGATACTCCTCCTCGGCGGCATCCCAGCCGTGGTCGAACTCGAGGTGGATGTGTGCCAGGGAGGCGTGGGCCTCCGCCAGGGTACTGTCGAAGGCCAGCGCCTGCCGGACCGCGCTCAGGGCCTTGGGGAACGCCTCGCGGGGCGCCAGTCGGCTGTACCAGCCGCGGAAGATCCAGGCGTCGGCGACGCCGACCCAGGCGAGGGAATACCCGGGATCCAGGTCCACGGCCTGCTGGAAGTAGTCCAGCGCCACCTGGATGTTGTCTTCCGTGCGCTTGCCCCAGAAGTACCGGCCCTTGAGGTAGAGGGTGTACGCCTGGTGATTCTCGGTCGGGCGCGCCCGCAATCGGCCGCGTTCGTCGTCGGGCAGCGTGACGCCCAGCTTCTCGACCACCTGGCCGGCGATGTCCGACTGCACCTCGAAGATGTCGTCGATCCGGCGGTCGTAGGTCGTGGACCAGAGCTGCCGCTCGTCCGCGGCGGACAGCAGCTGGAGGGTGATCCGGACGTTCTGGGAACCGCCGTCCCCACCGGCCCACCGCACGCTGCCCACCAGGAGGAAGTCGATCCCCAGCTCCCGACCGATATCCCGCAGGGTCATGTCGGTACTGGCATACCGCTGGGCCGCCCGGCGCGGCACCAGGGCCAACCCCGGGACGGCCCCCAGACGGCTGGTGATCTCATCCGTCATGCCGGCCGCGAAGTAGTCCTGGTCGGCCGGTCCGAGGTTCTCGAACGGAAGGACCACGATGCTGGTGGGCCGGGGGACGCCGTCCTCGGGCGGGGAGCCCCGCGTCCCACCCCCGATCTCGCGCATCAGCCAGACGGCGCCGGCTAGGACCAGGGTGACCGTGCCCGCCGCGAGCACGCGCGCCGGGGTGACGCGGCGCCCACGGGCTACGCCCGGGACGCGGGTGGCGGGCTGGCCCGAAAGTGCCGCCTCGGCGAACTCGACCGGCGAGCCGAACCGGTCGGCCGGCGTTCTCGCCAGCGCCCGGTGCAGGGCAGCCTCGAGCGCCGGCGAGACCGACTCCCGCAGCTGGGACGCCTGCGGCAGGGGTTCGGTCAGCTTCCGGGCCACGACCGCCTGGGGGCTGGGCGCCGCGAACGGGGGCTCGCCCACGAGCATCTCGTACAGCACGCACCCCAGGGCGTACGTATCGCTGCGTCCGTCGATCTGCCGGTCCCCCACCGCCTGCTCAGGGCTCATGTACGTCGGCGTGCCGACCGAGAACCCGCTCTCGGTGAGCCGCGACCCGCCCGCCACGCCGACGGCCGTCGCCACGCCGAAATCCGCCACCACGGCGTGCCCCCCCATGAACAGGATGTTCTCCGGCTTGATGTCGCGATGGACCACCCCCAGGCTATGGGCATAGCCCAAGCCGTCCGCCACTTCCTGCACGATCCGGAGGGCGTCGCCCACCGGGAGCTGGCGCTCGCGGACCAACCGATCGCGCAGCGTCTCGCCTTCCACGTACGGCATGACGTAGAACAGGAAGCCGTCGGCCTCGCCCGAGTCGTAGAGGGGAAGGATGTGCGGATGCGCCAGCCGGGCCGTGAACTGGATTTCCTGGAGGAACCGCTCCGGGCCCAGCGCGTTCGTCAGCTCGGGCCGCAGCACCTTGACGGCCACGCGCCGCTCATGCCGGAGGTCATCGGCCAGGTACACGGTCGCCATGCCGCCTCGGCCCACCTCGCGGTGGACGCGGTAGCGGGAGGCAAGCGCGGCTCGGAGTCGCTGGTACCGATCCGCCTGGTCGGACATGCCCGGCGGCTCCCTGGGAAGGCCTGCGTAAGATGGAGCGACCGCGCCTGGAAGGCCAGCGGCAATGAGGGGCGCGGAGTCCGCTCCGCGCCCTTGCGCCCGTCGGCGGGAGGCCGATCTTAGTGGCCCATGCCGTGGCTCCACGCGCTCCTGCCCCGCGTTTCGCGCGCCGCGGCCTTCGTCTACTACCGCATCCGCTACACCGGTGAGCCGGTCCCGCGCGAGGGCCCGGTGCTGCTCGTCGCCAACCATCCCAACTCCCTGCTCGACCCCATGCTCGTGGCGGCCGCCGCCCGCCGACCGGTGCGGTTCCTGGCCAAGGCGCCCCTGTTCGGGGACTTCAAGGTCGCCTGGCTGGTCAGGGGCGCCGGCGCCATCCCGGTGTACCGCCGCGCCGACGACCCGACCCAGATGGACAAGAACCTGGACGCGTTCCGCGCCGTGTACTCGGCGCTGGCCGACGGGGCCGCGGTCGGGATCTTCCCCGAAGGCCTGAGCCACAGCGAGCCCGCGCTCGCGCCGTTGAAGACCGGCGCCGCCCGCATCGCGCTGGGCGGCGCGCTGCTCGCGGGCACGGGGTTCCCCGTCATTCCCGTGGGGCTGGTGTTCCGTCGCAAGGACGAGTTCCGCTCGGAGGCCGTGGTACTCACCGGGCGGCCCGTGGTGTGGCACGACCTCGCGGCCCGCGGCGCGGACGACGCCGAGGCGGTGCGCGACCTGACCGAGCGCATCGGCGACGCGCTGAGACACGTCACCGTAAACCTCGAGCGCTGGCAGGACCGGCCGCTGGTGGACTGCGCCGTGCGGGTGTGGGAAGCGGAGCGCGGCGCGGGCACCGACCCCGCCGAGCGGGTGGCGCGGCTGGACGCGACCGCCCGCATCCTGGCCGCGGTGCGCCGCCGGCAGGATGGCGCCGCGGCCGGGCTGGCCACGGAGGTCGAGGCCCACCGGCGCCGGCTCGCCCGCCTGCGGCTCGGGCCGGCAGACCTCACGGCCGACGTGGGGCTGGGCCGCGCCGTCGCCTGGGCGGTGCGCCGGGCGCACCTCCTGCTCCCCCTGGCCGCCGCGTTCGCCGCCGCCGGCCTGATCGCGTTCTACGTCCCGTATCGCCTCACCGGGTGGATCGTGGACCGCGCGAAGCTCAAAGAAGACGAACGGTCCACCTGGAAGCTGCTCGTCGGTATCGGTGTGTACGGAATCTGGCTGACGGCGCTGACCGCGGTCGCGGCGGTCGCCTGGGGCTGGTGGGCCGGCCTCCTCGTCCTGGTCGGCCTTCCCGCGGTCGGCATGACCGGGCTCACGGTGCGCGAGCGGTGGCGCGGATCCTGGGACGACGCTCGGCGGTTCCTCGTGCTCCGCTCCCGCCGCGATCTGGTCTCCACGCTGCAGGCGGAGCAGGGCGAACTCGCCGCGCGCCTCCAGACGCTGTACGACCGGTATACCGCCCAACTGGAGCCCCGATGACCCAGCCCAACGCGACCGTCGCGCCCGCCCGAGACGTTGCCAAGATCATCTGGTCGTGGGCGCTCTACGACTGGGCCAATTCGGCCTTCACGACGCTGGTCGTGACGTTCATCTACTCGACGTATTTCACCAAGGCCATGGCGCCGGACGAGGTCACGGGGACCGCGTGGTGGTCGCGCGCGGTCGCGACCAGCGCCATCCTCACGGCGGTACTGTCGCCCATCCTCGGTGCCGCGGCCGACCGGGCCGGCGCCCGCAAGCGATTCCTGGCCGTCACCACGGCGCTCTGCATCCTGGCGACCGCGGCGCTGGCGTTCGTGTCGCCCAGCCTGCCCAACGCCGCCCTGCTGGCCCTGGCGCTGTACGTGATCGGCGACTTCGCCTTCGAGAGCGGCTACACGTTCTACAACGCGTTTCTCCCCACCATCGCTTCGCCGGCCCGCATCGGCCGGGTGTCGGGCTACGGCTGGGGCCTGGGGTACATCGGCGGGCTGGTGTGCATGGTCGTGGCCCTGGTGGGTTTCGTTCAGCCCGAGGTCCCCTGGTTCGGCCTGTCCAAGGCCGACGGCTGGAACGTGCGCGCGACCAACTTGCTGGTCGCCGCCTGGTTCCTGGTCTTCTCGCTGCCCCTCTTTCTCTGGGTGCCGGAAAAGAAAGCGGCCGCGTTTCGGCTGGATGTCCGCGGCACGTTTCGCGAGCTGGGACAGACCGTGCGCGCCATCGGGCGCTACCGGGAGATCGTGAGGTTCCTGGTGGCGCGCCTCATCTTCAACGATGGGCTGGTCACCGTCTTCGCGTTCGGCGGGATCTACGCGGCGGGCACGTTCGGCATGACGCTGGATCAGGTGATCGTCTTCGGCATCGCGCTCAACGTGGCCTCGGGGTTAGGCGCGCTGGCCTTCGGTTTCCTCGACGACAAGATCGGCGGCAAGAAGACGATCATGCTCACGCTGATCGCGCTGCTCGGGGCGACGGCGCTGGCCGTCTGGGCGCCGGACCGCACGTGGCTCTGGGTGGCGGGCATGCTGATCGGGCTGTTCGTGGGGCCCAACCAGTCGGCCAGCCGGTCGCTGATGGCGCGGTTCGTGCCCGAGAAGCACCAGGCCGAGTTCTTCGGGTTCTTTCAGTTCTCGGGCAAGGTGACGTCGTTCTTCGGGCCCATTCTGCTGGGCACCGCGGCACAGCTGTTCAACTCGCAGCGGGCGGGCGTCGCGACGGTCCTGATCTTCTTCGTGGTGGGCGGTCTGTTGCTGGCGACGGTGAACGAGGAGGCGGGCATGGCGGCGGCGCGGGAGGCGCCCGTCGCGTGACGACGCGCCTTGGTGGGGGCGGGCGCAACCCTGCTGCTCGCCTGCGGCGGTGGGGATCTGATCGATCTTCAGTCCGAGCGGCACGGTGTGCTGATGCGCGCTGCGTTGGACGAGGCTACTTTATCCTGGACGCCGGTGCCGTGCTACTCCAGCCGGGAGGTCCCATGCGGACCAGCCACGCCGCCTCGCTCACCGCTGCCTGCACCCTGATCCTCGGTCTGTCCGTCCCGCTCGCGGCGCAAGACGCCGGGTTCGGCGCACGCTCGGGGTTTGCGGTCGGCGAGCTGCGCGGCCTCGACGGCGCCCGCGCCCGGCCCGGCGTGGCGATGGGGCCCACGTTCACGGCGCGCATCAACCGCTGGTTGGGCATCCGGACCGAGCTGCTCTACACCACCTACGGCGTCTGGCTGACCGATGCCGTGGCCATCCAGACGTCCGATGCCCCGTTCTCCCAGGTGTCGTTCCGGTATCTCCAGGCCCCCGTCTTCGCGCGACTCGACGTGGGGGCGCTGCTCGATGCCCCGGTGCAGGCCCTGCTGTACGCCGGACCGCACGTCTCGGCCCTGCTCACCTGCGGGCTCGACGTTCCGGCCCCAATGGCGGGGCGCGTCCCGTGCGGCTCCGCACCGGCGACGTCCCCGTTCTCCGACCTGCGGACCCTGGACCTGGGCGCCGCGGTCGGCGCTTCGCTCGCGGTCGAGCTCTTCGGTCTGCTTCAGCTGGCGGCCGACGCGCGCTACCAGCACGGGTTCAGCCGGTACGGACCGCTGGACGGCGGGTTCCGGAACGGCGTGTGGGCCGTCGCCATCCGGCTGTCGGGCGCCTACAGCCGCGCGACGCCCGGGGTCTACATCGAGCCGCCAGTGCCGCCCATGATCCAGGACGTGCCGCTGCTCCCCAACTGGCCCGGCATCCCCAAGGGCGTCCGCATGTAACGCCACTGCGGACGGGAACCGGAGCGTGATTCGCGTCGTCCTGCCGTTTCTGCTCGCGCTTTCGGCCGCCGGTCCGATCGCCGCCCAGGTGTGTTTGCGCGACCGTCCCAGCCCGGCCTGTCGGGTCAACATGGTCACCGAGTTCGGCGTGCTCATGGCGTTCGAGGACGAGCTGCGCCGGACGCCGGGCGTCCACTCGGCGTTCTGGGAGCCGGGTCTCATGCGCAACCTGGGCCCACTGGAGCTGATGTGAGCCCGAAACAAGGATTGGCATTCGTCAAGCGTCACGGAATCGTGCTCCAAGCTGCGCGAGGGCCCGTCCCAAGCCTTGCGGAGGCGATCGCGGGCGGCCCGATCCGAGGTCGCTGGTGGGGCCACCCGAAGGGTCAGGAGATCTTCCGTGTGGCCGAGGGCGGCCTTGTGCGTGCGCTGCCAAGGATCCTCAGCGTGACACCTTGCCCTGGAGACGCTCATGAATCGCTTCATTCGTCGGGTGGTACGCCCTGTCGTCGCGGTAACCGCCGTCGCCATGAGCGTCGTCGGGGCTCCCCCTATTTTCGCACAGCAGACACAGGGCAGCGCCGCGCCTACGCCGGTGCTGCCCGTACAGGATGCGTATCCGCACGTCTCGCGCGAAGGCCTGGTTGTCTTTCAGTCCAACCGGGTCGGGGGCTGGAAGCTCTTCGTGGCGCGGCTCGACGGCAGTCAGCTGCGTCAACTGACGAGCGGACCCGGCGAGGACGTGACGCCGGTCTGGTCGCCGGACGGTACGCATGTGGTGTTCGCCTCCAGCCGTGACGGCAACGAAGACATCTGGATCGTACGGGCCGATGGGACGGGACAGCGCAACTTGACCAACCATCCGGCGAGCGACAGTCATCCCAGCTTGTCGCCGGATGGTCAGTTCGTGGTGTTTTGCTCGACCCGTGGCGACGGTGACAACGACGACATCTACCTCATCAAAGTGGACGGTTCCGGCCTGCGACGGCTGACCGACAATGGGCTTGACTGGGACACGTTTCCTTCGTTCTCACCCGATGGACGCCAGATTCTCTTCCGGCGCCTGCTGCGGGTGCGGTCGGGCGAAGGGACGCTGGTCAATTCGGAAGTCATGGTGATGGGCACTGACGGCACAGGCGTAGTCAACCTGACGCGGGACGCTTGGTTCGACGGCTGGCCGAGCTGGTCTCCCGATGGGAGTCGAATCGCGTTCAGCTCCAACCGGTCTGACACGTACCAGATCTACGTCATGAACGCCGACGGGTCCGGGCTGATACGGGTCGTTGACAGCCCCGACACAGACGTGCGGCCGCAGTGGCTGCCGGACGGGCGGGGGCTGATCTTCAACCGCGAGCACGACGCGCGAATCGAGATGTTGCAGGTTCGGGTGCCATAGGCTCGAGCGGCATCGGCAAGCGGACGAGCGGCGGGACCGTCCGCAAGTCCAATACAAGCTAGGCGGCTGTACCAAACAGAAGCGCCGGAGGATTCCTTGTGAAACGGTCAGGGGTGTTGCTGGCAGCTGTCGCAACCACCGTTCTGACGACCGCAAGCGCCGTGGCGCAGCAGCCCTCCTGGGTAGCACAGCTTGGCTATCGTCCGGACGAAGTATTCGCCGTGCGCCGCGGTTACCTAGGCATGCCCTTCCTCGAGGTCGCCATCGGGGACTCCACCTACTGGCTACTCTTCGACACCGGGAACATGGTCGGCCTGACCTTGGCCACCCCGTTGCTGGACCAACTTCGGCTGCCGGAGTCGGGGCGCTGGGATCGCCTCGACTCCGATGGCCGGGTCATCGGCAGCTACCGCCGGGTGCGGGCGCCGGTTGTCCGAGTGCTGGGGCGCACACTCGCCGACCAGGTGATCTTCGAGTTCTCCGATACCGCGCTCGGAGGCTTAGTCGGGCCCGA
>Ga0210377_10000899_pt1 | contig 28174 bp, 22 predicted proteins | sample PLM4_65_b1redo_FD_155480 | JGI IMG/M metagenome (GOLD analysis project Ga0210377, IMG submission 155480) | Groundwater sediment microbial communities from an aquifer in East River, Colorado, USA - PLM4_65_b1 redo | ecosystem: Environmental > Terrestrial > Soil > Riparian zone | place: USA: East...
GAGATCGCGTCCGTCATCCTCCTTGTGGGTCTGGTGGGCGCTGTCATGCTGGCGAAGAAGAATGTGAAAGAATAAGACGAGAAGGAGACAGGAGCCAGAATACAGCAGCCAGGAGTAAATCGGTAGATGCTGTATAACCGGTTTTTTCTTCGCTCTTCTGACTCCTGACTTCTGGCTGCTGACTACGGTGATTCTGGAGGTTTTATGATTCCCCTGTCCTGGTACGTGATCCTGAGTGCGCTGCTGTTCACCATCGGCGTGGTGGGCGTGCTTTCCCGGCGCAATATATTCATTATTCTCATGTCCATTGAGCTCATGCTGAACGCGGCGAACATCAACCTGGTGGCATTCTCGCACTATCTGCAGTCGCTCACCGGCCAGGTGTTCGTGATCTTCGTCATTACCGTGGCGGCGGCCGAGGCGGCCGTTGCGCTTGCGATCATCATCCTGATCTCGCGGAACCGCGGGACCGTATACGCGGATGAGTTTAATATCTTGAAGGGATGATCTTCGAGTCCCTGGAGTCTAACGAGTCTGGAGCGTCTCAAGAGTTGCGGTCAGGGATGTGGACTCTCAACACTCGTTAGACCCCGTAACCTTGTCAGACTCAACAGATTCCTTATTGGGAGTACCTATGCTCACCTACGCACTGATACCGCTGCTGCCGTTCGCCGGCTTCCTCATCGCGGGATTGTTTGGTAAATTCCTGAAGGAGAAGTCCGCCTATTTCCCCATCGCCGGCGTTATCGGCGCGTTCCTCCTGTCCGTCAGCGCATTTTTCGATGTGGTCGGCGGCGTCCACCTGAACGAGAACTTTTACTCCTGGATCACCATCGGGACGTTCTCGGTGAACGTGGGGTTCCAGATCGACCAGCTCACCGCGGTGATGCTGCTTGTAGTGACCACGCTCAGTTCGCTTATCCACATCTACTCTGTGGGCTACATGCACGGCGATAAGGGATATCCCCGGTTCTTCGCCTATCTGGCGCTCTTTACCTTCTTCATGCTCGTGCTGGTAATGGCCAATAACTTTCTGGTCATGTTCGTCGGCTGGGAAGGCGTCGGTCTCTGCTCCTACCTTCTGATCGGCTTCTGGTACGAGAAAAAATCCGCTTCAGACGCCGGCATCAAGGCCTTTGTCGTGAACCGCGTCGGTGACTTCGGATTTGTTCTTGCAGTACTGCTCATTTTTCTTACCTTCGGGTCCCTGGATTTCTCCGAGGTCTTTGCGTCGGTGCCCTCGGCCGTCGGGAATGCCCCGTACCATCTGTTCGGCGGCGAGATCAGCGTCATAACCCTCATCGCGCTCCTCCTGTTCCTGGGAGCAACGGGCAAGTCCGCGCAGCTGCCGCTCTATGTCTGGTTGCCGGATGCCATGGAAGGCCCGACGCCGGTCAGCGCCCTGATCCACGCCGCGACCATGGTCACCGCGGGCGTGTTCATGATCGCGCGCTGCGCGCCGATCTTCTCGCTCTCCGCGACGGCGATGAACACGGTGGCGATCGTCGGCGCTCTTACCGCGATCTTTGCCGCGACTATCGGCCTGGTGCAGAATGACATCAAGCGCGTGATCGCCTATTCCACGATCAGCCAGCTTGGCTACATGTTCCTGGCGCTGGGCGTCGGTGCGTTCTCGGCCGGCATCTTTCACCTCACGACTCACGCCTTCTTTAAAGGGCTCCTGTTCCTGGCCTCGGGCAGCGTTATCCACGCCCTGTCCGGCGAGCAGGACATGCGCAAGATGGGTGCGCTCAAGCCAAAAATAAAAATCACGTGGGCGGTATTTTTTATCGGAACGCTGGCATTGTCCGGCATCCCGCCATTTGCCGGTTTCTTCAGCAAGGATGAGATCCTCTGGAGTGCTTACAACGCCTCTTCGATCGGACCAGCGCTCTGGTTTCTCGGACTCGTCGGTGCTTTTATGACGGCATTCTACTCGTTCCGGCTGATCTACCTTACTTTTTACAACACGTCACACGTGGACCACGAGGTCGCGCATCATGTGCATGAATCTCCCCGGGTGATGACCGTGCCGCTCATGATCCTCGCCTTTTTCTCAACCACCATCGGATTCATCGGCATGCCTATCATCCAAGGTGGAAATCTCTTTGGAGAATTTCTCGCGCCGCTCTTTCCCCCTGCCGAACACGCGTCAGAAACCGGCAGCCATTCAGCCGAGCTTTTCGCAATGCTCTTGTCGGTCGGCATTGCGGCAGCAGGTTGGCGTTTGGCGATGGGCATGTATAAGACAGAAAGCGCCTGGCCTGATAAGATCGCTGAAAAGTTTAAAGATGGGTACAGTCTTTTTCTCAATAAATACTACGTTGACGAGATCTATACCTATCTCTTCGTCGACGGACTGGTCCACAAAACAGCAAAGTTCCTCTACACGGTGGGAGATGTCAAGATCATTGATGGTCTTATCAACGGGTTGGCAACCGCCATCGGCAGTACGAGCCAGCGCGGCAAGAAGCTTCAGTCCGGGTTCGTCCAGCAGTACGCATTCACGATGGGTCTTGGTCTCGTGGTGCTGCTCGGGTTGTATTATGTGCTTAAGTAAAAATCGCAAAGGGCATAGCGCTAAGAGCTTAAAACGCTCTGCCCCATGCGCTCTGCGCCATGCAGTCATTTAAAGGAGCCTGATCCATGCTCGAACTTAATCTCAACCAGCTTGATTATCCGCTCCTGAGCCTCCTGATCTTCATCCCGGTGCTCGGTTCGTTCCTCCTGCTGTTCATCCGGAACGCGGCCATGGTGCGCTGGACCGCGCTCGCCTTCTCGGTTGTGGAACTTGGGTTGTGCCTGCCGCTCCTCCTGAATTTTGACGGCTCCTCATCGCACATGCAGTTCGGCGAAAGCCTGTCATGGATAGCGGCGTGGAACATCAATTACCGGCTTGGCGTTGATGGGATCAGCGTCCTGTTCGTGGCGCTGACCACGCTCCTGACCGTCATCTCCATCCTGGTATCCTGGACTGCGATCCAGGACCGCGTGCGCGAATTCATGATCGCCATGCTGTTCCTCGAGGCGGCGATCATCGGTGTGTTCATGTCCCTTGACCTGTTCCTCTTCTATATCTTCTGGGAGGCCATGCTCATCCCCATGTACCTCCTGATCGGCATCTGGGGCGGGCCGAACCGGCTGTATGCGGCGATCAAGTTCTTCCTGTATACCCTGGTCGGGAGCGTGCTCATGCTCATCGCGATCATTGCGGTATATTTTGCGGCCGGCCACACCTTTGACGTGCTCGCGATCATGGCGCATCCCTTCTCCCGCACGTTCCAGCTGTGGGCCTTCGCGGCGTTTTTCGTCGCGTTCGCGGTCAAGGTGCCGATGTTCCCGGTCCATACCTGGCTGCCTGACGCGCACGTGGAGGCGCCGACCGCGGGCAGTATCATCCTCGCAGGGATCCTCATCAAGATGGGCGCTTACGGGTTCCTCCGGTTCTCGCTGCCGTTCTTTCCGGACGCGGCTGTTGCCTGGACACCGGCCATCCTGATCTTGTCGGTCATTGCCATCATCTATGGCGCTTACATGGCCTTTGCGCAGACGGACTTCAAAAAACTGATCGCCTATTCGAGCGTGAGCCACATGGGGTTTGTCACGCTCGGCATCTTCGCGTTGAACCTCCAGGGCATGGAGGGCGGCATTCTCCAGATGCTGAACCATGGCGTTTCCACCGGAGCGCTGTTCCTTGCCGTGGGCGTGATCTATGAGCGCACACACACGAGGCTGATCGCCGACTACGGCGGCATCGCGGCTAAGGTGCCGGTATATGCCACGTTCCTGCTGATCATTACACTGTCGTCCATTGGACTGCCCGGTACGAACGGCTTCATCGGCGAATTCACGATCCTGCTCGGCGCGTTCCTGCATTACAAACCCGCCGCCGTGATCGCCTCGCTCGGCATCATTCTTGGCGCGGGGTACATGCTCTGGCTCTACCAGCGCGTTGCCCTGGGCAAGATAACCAATCCGCATAATGAGCACCTCGCGGACATGAACACGCGTGAGGTGGTCGCGGCGCTCCCCCTCGTTGCATTGGTGTTCATCATCGGCCTGTTCCCGAACGCGGCCTTCGGAGTCATGCACGCTTCGGTGGCGAACCTGCTTCAGCACATGAATGCCAAAATGCAGGCCGCTCCGGCAATGACGCAGGCGCTCGGCACGCTTATAGGAAACTAACGGTCAAGGAGAACCCGATGTCCAGCATGTATCAGCAATTTCAGCAAGCCATACTCCCGATACTGCCCGAGCTTGTCGTGATCGTTGTGGCTCTTTCGGTGCTCGTCCTCGATTTTTTTGTGGAGAAGGAGCGCAAGGCCATTCTCGGCTGGTTCAGTCTTGGCGGCATAATCATCGCGGCGTATGCGAGCACCAAGTTGATGAACATGAACGGGGTTTTCTTTAACGGCACGTTCCTGCTCGACCCTTTTTCCACGTACTTCAAGTTTGTCTTCTATAGTGCCTGCGGCCTTGGCATCCTGGTGTCCATCAACTACCTGAAGATCGAGGACATCCACCGCGGCGAATACTATGCCCTGATGCTCTTTGCCACGAGCGGGATGATGATGATGGCGTCGGCGGGGGACCTGATCACCCTGTATCTCGGTCTGGAGCTCATGGCCCTTTCCGTCTATATCCTTGCGGGTTTCATGCGGAGGGACAGCCGGTCGAACGAGGCCGCGATCAAGTATCTGGTGCTCGGCGCATTCTCGTCAGGTATCATGCTCTATGGCATGTCGCTCCTGTACGGGCTTTCGGGCACCACAAACCTCGCGGGTATCCTCTTGTTCCTGCAGGCGGCCGACCTCACGAACCCCGTTATTTTCCTGTCCATGATCATGCTGATCGTGAGCTTCGGATTCAAGGTGGCAGCGGTACCCTTCCACATGTGGGTGCCTGATGTGTACGAAGGGGCGCCAACGCCGGTCACGGCGTTCATGTCCGCGGGGCCCAAGGTCGCCGGCTTCGCCGTGCTGCTTCGGATCTTTCTCTACTCGCTCGGGCCCCTGCACGAGCATTCCACCGCGGTCCTCGCCGGCCTTGCCGTGCTGACCATGGCAGTCGGGAATATCATGGCCCTGTCCCAGACGAACATCAAGCGCATGCTGGCTTATTCGTCCATCGCCCATGCCGGATACGCCCTTGTCGGCCTGGCTGCGGGTGGACCGGAAGGCGCTGCGAGCGTCATGCTGTATGTCTTTATCTACGCGCTCATGAACATGGGCGCCTTCGGCGTGGTGATCATGCTTCGGAAGGCCGGGGAGCGGGGTGAGGAGATAACGGACTTCGCGGGTCTGGGCAAGACCAACAAGACCGCGGCGTTCCTCATGCTCATCTTCATGTTCTCGCTTACGGGCATTCCGCCCCTGGCCGGATTTGTGGGCAAGTTCTATATCTTTAAATCCGCGGTGCAGGCCGGCCTTGTCTGGCTTGCCGTTGCGGGCGTGCTGTTCTCGTCCATCAGCGCCTACTTCTACCTCCGGGTCATCATGGTCATGTACATGAGCGAGCCGAAGGGCAGCATCGAACTCTCTTCCGCGCCGTCCCTCGCGCTGGCGCTGGCGATCTCGGCCACAGCAGTGATCTGGATCGGCGTATATCCGACCGATCTTCTGAACTACGCGCGGGCCTCCATCATCGGGATCATGTAAATCTAAACAGGGTCAAGGGTTCAGGGTCCGAGGTTTGGGAAAAAATGAACCCGGTAAAATCCCATCCGGTATCCGTCCCTTTTGACCCTTGCTGTTCGCATCATATGATTTCCCTCATACCTTCCTGCTGTAGACCATGATATATTTCACCCATGAGAACTGAAGCACGAGGATATTTTCTGAAAGAGTACGGCTCCTGGAGCGTTCTCATCATTGCGTACCTGATCGGTCTGGGTGTGAGCCACGCCTTTTCCTGGGCAGCAATACCGCTCTTTCTCGCCCTTGGGCTGCTGATCAATTCCAAACAGGCTTTCATGAAATGGGTGCGCCGGACAGGGGACAGGACATCTCTCACGGTCTTTCTCGGGCAGATCGCTGTGGCAGTGGCGATCCTTGTGGGTGTTTTTCGGGGTGATATCCCCAGGCTCCTACCGCTTCTTATCTTCCCGGCGCTCTATCTTTTCATGAACAAGCTTAAAGGAGAGCACTTTGTTCTGACCGAAGTCCTGGGTTTTACGCTTCTCAGTCTTGCGGCCGTTCTCGCAAAATTCCTGTTGACGGACAATCTGGACATGCGGCTTTTCCTGGGCGTGGCGCTGTATTTCTCTGCAGGTGTATTCAAGATCAAAGCGGTACTGCTGAAAAAAACGAGGGACCGCGTTCTGACGGCCATCGCCGTCGTTGTTGCAGCCGTTGTGTATCATCTCATGCACATCCCGATCATCATTCTTCTTCCTCTCGTGGACAATTTAATCGTTGCGGCTGTCCTCTATCGCGTGAAGCTCCAGACCACCGGCTGGATCGAGGTGGCAAAGAGCCTGACGTTCCTTGGCCTGTTCATCAGCTACTACTAAAAATGTTCACGACGCATAAGGCGGGATAGTGCTCTCGTACGGCTGGGGCGCGCGATATTCCATTGGTGCGCGTTGCTGCTGCGTGGCCGTCTTGCCCGGGCGAAGCATCTCCATCACCTCCATCCTTTTTCGGGCGTACGCGTTCGAGGAATCAAGCCGTAAGACGAGACTATACTGTGCCAGCGCCTTGACCACGAACCCTTTTTCCGCGAACAGCCCGGCGGCGCGGAGGTATTCCCTTATTGCCGAGCATTTCCGGTTGAGTTTCAGCCGTGCGTCGCCGATCCGCACCCTGATGAGAGGGTCCCGGTCGATGGCATACAGTTTTTCCATCTCCGCGATGGCGGCCTTCCAGTCTGACCTTTCGAGATGTTCCTGCACGTTTTCAGCAATGATCGTTTTGTTCGAAGCCATGGGAAACCTCCTCTAAGCAATGAGTTGATTTACTTGAGCGAGGATACAGGGGGAGCGTTCGCGGACGATTGCGTCTTGCCACTCGATTTATTCAGGACAATTTATTCTTGGCAGATCATCTAAAGGAGGCAGGCCATTCCGACCTGTCTATTTTGCGGGCGACAGCAGGTTTACGCCCGCTCATGTTGTCTTAGCCTTTACCATTGATCTACTTCAATTCCATTACATACGCCATGTTCCTCCTGAAGGTGCTAAAATAGCCAATAGGGAGGCAGACCATGGCGTTGCCGACACGGGACATCCATCTTACCCCTCATGCTTTGACCGTACTCGGCCGGCGATACCTCAAGAAGGACGAACAAGGCAGGGTGATCGAGACTCCGGAAGCGATGTTCCGGCGAGTGGCGGACAACATTGCCCAGGCGGACCTCAACTACGACGACCGTGCGGACATACACAAAATTGAACATGAGTTTTACCGTATCCTTTCGAGCCTTGAATTCCTGCCCAATTCCCCGACACTGATGAACGCGGGGCGTCCGCTCCAGCAGCTTGCAGCCTGCTTTGTTCTACCCGTGGAGGACTCGCTCGAATCCATCTTTGAAGCGGTCAAGAACACGGCTTTGATACACCAGAGCGGAGGAGGTACCGGCTTCTCGTTCAGCAAATTGCGGCCCAGGGACGATCCCGTGCACACGACCGGCGGAGCCGCCAGCGGTCCGGTCTCGTTCATGCGGGTCTTTAACATGGCCACCGAGGTGATCAAGCAGGGAGGCACCCGGCGGGGCGCGAACATGGGCATTCTGCGCGTGGACCATCCGGACATTCTCGAGTTCATATCATGCAAGGCCGATACAAGAGAGTACTCCAATTTCAACATATCCGTGGCCGTGACGGAAGAATTCATGCGTGCCGTCGAGGCCGGCGGAGACCTGCCGCTTATCAATCCCTCCACCCGCCAGGCGGTCAGGACGTTGAACGCCCGTGATGTCTTCGACAAGATTGTTGAGATGGCCTGGAAGACCGGCGACCCCGGCGTGGTGTTCCTTGACCGGATCAACCGCAACAACCCGACTCCGCACTTAGGCGACATGGAGAGCACCAATCCCTGCGGCGAGCAGCCGCTGCTCCCCTACGAGCCGTGCAATCTCGGCTCGATCAACCTCGCGAGAATGCTGAAGGAGATCGGCGGCAGATACGAGGTCGATTGGGACAAGCTTGAGCAATCCGTGAAAACAGCCGTGCGTTTTCTGGATAACGTGATCGACATGAGCCGCTATCCGCTCGACCAGATCGATCGTATGGCAAAGGGCAACCGGAAGATCGGCCTTGGCGTCATGGGGTTTGCGGACATACTGGTCCTGCTGGGGATCCCCTACAATTCCGAAGCTGCCATCAAGACCGGCGAACAGATCATGACGTTCGTCAAGGACAAAGGATGGAACATGTCCGAGGAGCTTGCACGCACGCGCGGTGTGTTCCCGAACTTCGCAGGGAGTATCTACGACCGTGATCATGGTCCCCGGCTCAGGAACGCGACCGTGACCACGATCGCACCAACCGGGACGCTTTCCCTTATCGCAGGTTGTTCAAGCGGGATAGAGCCGCTCTTTGCGCTGTCGTTTTCGCGGCACGTGCTCGGTGACATTGACCTGCCCGAGGTGAATGCCCTGTTCCTTGAGACGGCAAAGAAGCGCGGTTTTTACCATGACGCGCTCCTCATGCGCATCATTGCCGGTGAGTCTCTCCAGCGGATGAGCGATGTGCCGGAGGACTTGAAGAGGGTGTTTGTGACCGCTTTTGACATCGCACCGGAGTGGCACGTGCGCATGCAGGCCGCGTTCCAGCGCCATACAGACAACGCCGTGTCGAAGACCATTAATTTCGCGCCCCGGGCAACGAAGGAAGACGTCGAGCGCGCCTTCTTCCTTGCGTACCGCGAGGGGGTGAAAGGTATCACGATCTTCCGGAGCGGGAGCAAGAGCGAGCAGGTGCTTACCTGTGCAGACCCCCTGTATTGCTGACGTCTTCAGCACATTCACCTGTTCCCGTATGCTTCATCGCCATCCTGGGTCCATCTTGGGCGTATAGATACGGGATGGCAGGCACGGCGTCCCGCCCGCGTTAATTATAAATTTATGATATGCTTGTACGTATCTCGAACAGAAAGCGGTTATTATAGTAACTAGGGAATCAAATTTTAGTCAAAACGACAAGAATATTTTCGCGCAATGGCCAAGAAGAGGGCCACACTGAGTCGTACCCTGCTGTTGCTTTTTCCTTTTGGTTCCGACTTGTCCGGGATACGGAAAGAAGCGAAGCTGATCAGAAAGGCTGGTGGACAATATGGACATGATGGAAAAGATCCTTTCACGGAAAAGCGTGCGCCAATACGCGCCAAAGCCGGTGCCCCGGGAGGTGATCAACGAGATCCTGCATGCAGCGATGAGCGCTCCGTCGGCAGGGAACGAGCGGCCCTGGCACTTTATTGTTCTGACCGACCGGGCGCTGCTCGACGAGATCCCGAAGTTCCATCCCTATTCCGCGATGCTGAAACAGGCCGGGGTGGCCGTCCTCGTATGCGGAGACACATCGCTCGAGAAACACAAAGGGTACTGGGTGCTCGACTGTGCCGCGGCCACGGAGAACATGCTGCTCGCCGTTCATGCCAAGGGACTGGGCGCGGTGTGGTGCGGCGTCTATCCCACCGAGGACCGGGTCCTGAATCTCCGGAAGCTCCTGAAGATGCCGGAGCACATTGTCCCTTTTTCGCTCATCCCCATCGGCTTCCCTGCCGAGGAAAAGAAAGCGGGTGACCGTTTTGACGGCTCGCGGGTCCACGAGAACCGCTGGTAAGATGAAATAAAAGTTAAGTAACTCAGTAATCAAAATTCTACTCAAAACGGCAAGAATATTTCGCGCAATGGCCAGGAAGAGGGCCACACTGAGTTCAAGAGATCTCTGCGTCTCCGCGTCTCGGCGGTGATTAATGGAAGTCAATGGGCCCATGACACCCATACATTCGAGCCAAATGCCGGAAACAATTATTTTGAAGCCGGTATTTTTTTCTGCCCGGCGAGTCTCCCTGCGGTTGTTAAAAATCCTTTCCCGTTGACATCAACGAGGTTGTATGCTATCTTAACGGAAGTTAGACGGTAATGCGATACATCTCAATCCCGCGTCACCTCTTGCGATTATCAACGACTATTACGGACCTTTGCTCGTATACTATTATTAGGAGGATTGCGATGAAGAACAGACGTATTTTCATGCTTGGTGCTATTGTACTGCTCAGCTTATTTGCCCTCTGGGGCTGCCCCAAGAAGGCGCAGGTGACCACTACACAGGAAGCGGCCCCTGCCGCAAAAGCAGAACCGGCAGTCGAACAAGCGGCTGAACCGATGAAGGAAGAAGCGAAGCCTGCGGCAAAAGATGAGTCCCTGGAGCGCGCCGCATCCGCAGCAGCGGGTCTGCAGTCCATCTACTTCGATTTTGACAGGTCCTTTGTTCGTGACGACGCCAAGGCCGTGATGAAGGCGAATGCGGAGTGGCTCAAGGCCAATCCCAAGGTGAAGGTCAGGATCGAGGGGAGTTGCGATGAACGCGGCACCAAGGAATACAACCAGGCCCTCGGCCAGCGCCGCGCCACAAGCGCAAAGAAATATCTCACCGATATGGGTGTTTCCGGGAAACGGATCTTGCTCATCAGCTATGGCAAGGAAAAGCCTGTTTGCAATGATGCCACTGAAGGCTGCTGGCAGAAAAACCGGAGAGACGATTTTATCGCAGTGGCGGAGTAGGATCGGCATCATCATGAAAAGGGGGGAAGGGGATCTTCGGCGGGACATCGTCGGATCACCCTTCTCCGCTTTCCTTGTTCACCACCATCGGCTCCCGTTCATTCGTATCTCTCTGTACACGGAAAAAATACCATGACGACCAAGCCCTTTCTTACCATTGCCTTTGCCGGTTGCCTGTTCCTGATGGCCGCCTGCGCTCCCCAAGCGGAACTCGTGAAGATCAACACCGATATGTCCGAACTGCGCGGGGAAAAGGCAGCAACGAAGACGCAGATCAAGGAACTGCAGAAGCGTCTGGATATGCTCGATGCGAACAGCAGGGGAACGGTTGACGCGCAGAAGGTGATGGCAGATTACGGCGCCAGGTCGGACCAGCTTGCCACGGACATCCAGCTTGTACAGGGCAGGCTCGAGGAGAACAACTTCCATATTACCGAGCTTGCGCAGAAGCTTGATGATAAGAGCGTAAAAATTTCGGAACTCACGGCGCGGATCGAGGAGCTCGAAGCAAAGGTGAATAAGTCGAGCTCCGGGACGGGCGGCCTTTCAACGGTGCCGGTCGGGACCGCGACGGACACGGACAAGAAGACCGCCCTGAAGGGCAGAGAGCCTTCCGAGGCCTATAGTCAGGCAAAGAACGATTTCGACAAGGGGAATTTTGACCTTGCGCTCGCCGGATTTCAAAATTTTATCGCCCTCTTTCCGGACACCAGCCTGGCTGCCGCCGCCCAGTACTGGATTGGCGAGTGCTACTCCTCTAAGAAGGAATTCACCAAGGCCATCGAGTCCTTTCGAAAGGTCATCACGTCCTATCCCAGGAGCGACAAGGCGCCCGGGGCCAAGCTCAAGATCGGCCTGACCTATCTGAACGAGAAGAACACTGCTAAGGCCAAGGAATACCTCACTATGGTCATCAAGGACCATCCCGGCACTACCGAGGCGGCGATTGCAAAGGACCGGATCAATAAAATCCGCGAATAACTCTTTTACAAGGTCGTTCCCGAATTATTTGCCGGCCAAAGGAGAAACAACTCCGCGATCGACCATCCCGTAAACGCTTCATATCCCCAGAAATATAGTGGTTTTCTATTCTATTGACTCATCGTTCGTATGTATGCTATAAAAAATGCGTTATCAAAACGCTGAAGAATTTCGGGTATGGACAGAAAGCCGTACAATCCATGCAACGTTATTTACTGATGAGGGTGTCTTATAATTTGATCATAAAATGGGACAAATGCTGGGAGGGCCTCCGGTGGAAAAAAATATAGCCAAGAGAACATTCAGCCTCATGGCACTATTTGCGTTCGTTCTTGGGTGCGTGATCATGATGGTTCCTCTGCGGGCAGGAGCTGCTCAGGCGGGAGCCGGTAAACCCGCAACAGAGAAGAGAATAGAATGGACGGCCGTTGAAGCGGAGATCTCCCGGGAATTTTCTGAGGGAGTACCGTTGCGAAATATCATCAATGATGCCGTGAGATCGGGAGAAAAGATCCCTGACGTTTTCGCCGCCTGTATTAAGGTCGGTATTGATCCATCCCTCGTCGTGTATACCGGCATTAGCGAGGGATACGCCGCCAGGACCATCATCAGGGCAGCTCGAAAAGCGGGCGCTCCCCTGAATGCTGTGGTGAACTCAGCCACCCATGCGGGAGTGGATAAAAAATCGGCATATGTCGGGGACATTGTGGAAGCGTCCATTAAGACCGGGGAAGACCCGTCTCTGGTGGTGTATACCGCCGTTACCGAAGGGTATTCGGCCCAAACCGTTATCAGGGCGGCCATGAAGGCGGGAGCTTCGCTGGAGGGTGTGATCAAATCAGCCGACCGTGCGGGACCGGATTACAAATCAGCATATAGCGGGGAAGTCGTTACCGCGGCCATTCGGAACGGGGAAGATCCGTCCCTGGTGGTGCATACCGCCATTACCCAGGGGTACCCTGCTCAGATTGTTGTCAGGGCGGCCCTGAGGGCGGGCGCACCCCTGAAAGCTGTGGTGAACACCGCCATCAAAGCAGGAGCGGATAAAAAATCCATTTATGTGGGGGCCGCTGATGCGGGGGCGTCTCCCGGTGAAGTAAAAGGTGCCCTGTTGACTGTCAAACCTTCCGGCGACTCCGTGTTCACTTCCGGCTCGTCGACTGCCGCTGCCCCGCCATCCCCCGCTCTTGCTCACGCCACTGCGATCTTTGGAAGGGGCGGCATCGTGCTGTCGCAGGCACCGGCATGGGCGCCGCCGACGCTCATTATCGGATCGTTGAAGGTCAATCCCTTTTTTTCGTTCTCTGAGACCTTTCGTGACAACATCACATATGCCCAGAATGATAAAAAAAGTGATTCCATCACGACGGTCACACCCGGCATTCGGCTGCAGCTGCCGTTCCAGACCCATGTGGCTGAATTTGAATATTATCCGGTCTTTGAAGTCTACGGGAAATACACCGAGGAAAAAACAACTGATCACCATGCCGGCGGGTCCGTTGACTTCAAGGTGGGTGACCGCCTCGAACTGCAGCTCTCGGACAACTATGAGCGCGGGCACGAGCCGCGGAGCTCGACGCCGACCGGGACCATTGAAATATTCCATTCCAATGTGGCTGCTGCTTCAGCATCGTACCGGCTCACGGATCGTTTCACGGCACACCTCGACTATGGGAGATCCACCTGGCGGTTCATCACCAGCGATTTCAGGGACCGCGAAGAAAATCAGTTCGCAGGCGCTGTCTACTACCGGGTCCTTCCCAAGGCGTCCGTATTCATCGAGTACGGCCATCGGTACATTGACTATGCCGGGGAAACGCTCGACCTCGACAGCACGGTCGGCACTCTGCAGGCCGGGTTGACCTGGGACTTCTCCTCCCGGTCAAAAGGCACACTCAAGGCCGGTCTGGCACGGAAAACCTTCGCCTCCTCTACCTGGAGCAACGGCATGGTGAAGGTGGGGTCTGCTGACGTGCGCCATGATTTCGCAACCAATACGACCGTCGTGCTGACGGCCCAGCGCAGCATGAATGAACCGAATATCCCGGGCATCAATTACTTCATAGCGACCGGGGCCTATGCAGAACTGACGCAGCGCTTTGTCCAGAAGTGGGCAGCCGTGGTCCGTGTCGCTTATGTTGAGGACCAGTATTTCATCAGGACCGATCGGACAGCACTCAGCGGGGCCGGCTTCAGGTACCGGGCAGTGGACTGGCTCGAGTTCGCTCTTGATTACAATTGGCAGAAACGGCAGTCGAATATTGAAGGGAACGACTATACCGAACAGTCTTCCATCATTATGGTGAATATATCGCAGTAAGAGTGTGCCCGAGGGCCTCCCAGAGGCGGGGGACCGGCCGGAACTAGACGTATCGTCCGCGAGTGATCTGCACGGGCGACCAGCTTTGATGTGAGTATGAGTGTTTTGCCGCGTTTTCACCATGCCGTTCTCCCTCCTTTGGTGCTCAGTGTTAAAACCTTTTACCGCAGGTGAAAAATATCGTGGATCTTTCGCGTACCGACAATCACCCCATTGTTGCCAGCGTATTAGAACTCTATGTGCGGAATAGTTTCCCTATTTGTTTGCAATGAAAGCGCTACACCCGTTGATCCGGACGAGCTGCTGAGAATCCGCGACCGGATGAACACGCGCGGTCCGGATGGTGCAGAGGAGTGGTATTCAGAGGACAAGCGTGTTAATATGGTTCATCGGCGCCTCGCTATTTTCGATCTGTCCGGGCGTGGGGCCTGGCAATTGCGGATACTGCGCCCGAGTCTGCGGGGCATGTCGTTTTTTCCCTCTGGGTCCACGTGCCGGAGCCTTTATACGCTGTTCAATTAGCACGGTGACCGTACAACAGCATACAGCATGCAGCAAAAAGAGAATCTTATAAAATCAAGACAAGAGAAGCAAGTTCTCCCGCGTGGTGGCTTTCTCTGATGGAGTAAAGAGGGGTAACGGCGTGCCCCATCTCAAGCGGGACTTGCCCGAGTCAGGGGTTATAACGATGACTTCATTTATCCTGTGGCTGGTTATTGTATTTCTACTTTCCGTTGTACCTGTCCCCGGAATCCGCATTCTGTCGTCATTACCCTTGGATAAAATCGTGCATTTTGTTCTCTACGGCGTAACAGCAGTGATGCTGTACCGGATCCTGAGAGCGAGATACAGCGCGAAAAGGTCCGTCCTATATTCGATATCGGTTTCAGCTTTCTACGGAGCGCTTCTGGAATGCGTTCAGTTCTTCCTGCCCTATCGGAGTTTTTCCACGGCGGATATGACGGCAAACACGCTCGGTGCGGCCGTTTTTGCGGGCGTATATTTTTTTAAGTATCATTAACGTTATAAGCATGGCGTGTTGCGCATGGAGCAGATCAGAGAGCAGAGAGCAGAGAGCAGAGAGTGGAGAGCAGAGAGTGGAGAGCAGAGAGTGGAGAGCGGAGAGCGGAGAGCGGAGAGTGGAGAGCGGAGAGCGGAGAGCGGAGAGCAGAGAGCGGAGAGCAGAGAGCGTGGCGCATAGTGTAAAGCCCTCTGCCCTCTGTTGCCCATCCGCTACTATGTGACTGAGAGTGCGGAGCTGTATCAACAGCCCGTCGTTCGTTAGCATGACTACAGGCTATGAACTACGAACTATCGGCTATCAACCATGAGCTATAAACACAATATGCTTAACGAGCGCATCTTCAGAGAGCACGACATGCGGGGCATTGCGGGAAGAGACATTACGAAGGACATTGCTGTTCCAATCGGAATGGCGTTCGGCTCGTTTTTAAGAGAGCAAATCCCCGGGCAGCGCGGGTCAGTGTTGGCAGAGACGTGAGGAACAGTTCGCAGAAATTGTCATCTGGGGTCGTGGAAGGCATCAACTCCACTCGTATCGCAGTTCTTGTTGTCTCATGCGACAACTACGCAGACTTGTGGCAGCCTTTCTTTGACCTCTTTTGGCGCTTTTGGCCGGACTGTCCTTTTCCGGTCTATCTTCTCACCAATCAGAAACGTTTCGACGCCCCCGGGGTTGTCACCATTCAGGCGGGTAAGGACGTATCCTGGTCGGATAACGTGTTGGAAGGGCTGCGTCACATCAAGGAGGAAATTGTCCTGATGTGGATTGATGATCTCTTTTTGCTTGAAAAGGTTGAGACTGACGCGCTCCAGCGCGTATGCAGCGAGTTCATCAAGGTGGATGGTAATTATATTCGCCTCAATCCAACCGTAAAGGCAGACAAGCAATTTAACGATCATTTTGGATTGGCATCGAAGGGGACGATCTACCGCACCTCTACGGTCCTGTCTCTCTGGCGGAAGGCAGTACTGAGAGAACTTCTGAAGCCAGGGGAGAGCGCATGGGATTTCGAGATCCATGGCACGTTACGTTCCGACGCCTATGATGGATTTTATGCCGCCTGGAGAAGCTATTTCACCGTCGTCAACGGCGTTATTAAAGGTAAGTGGCACAGAAAAGCTTATAAGAGGATCAGGACGTTCTGCCCCGACGCCGCCCTTGACCGTCGCAGAGTCATGTCGTTTGCGGAGGGAATGGTCTTCTACACCAAGGTGATTCGAACTTGGATGCTTTTGCGTATTCCCTCACGGTATCGCAGGAGGATCAAAGATAAAGTTCTTTTCGGAAAATATAACTACCGGTTGTCTCGCACCAGCAGGAAGGACCCATGAGCTTGCTTCGTTCGTCTTTGATGGTGAGTATGTTTTAACCGGACAGCAATGATATATGATAAAAAAAGAACATCACCTTAACATAAAGGCTTACATGCCTACGGCCAAAACACTTGCCAAAAATACTGCATTTAATTTTCTTGGTCAAGTTTTAGTCGCACTTACTGCTATTATCATGGTTCCCATGATCGTAAAAGGATTAGGATATGCTTCTTATGGCTTGCTATCATTGGCATTAGTAGTATTGGGTTCTTTCAGTATACTTGAGATGGGATTGGGCCGATCTACAACCAAATTTATTGCGGAGTATTTAAACAATGGCGACTGGGAGAATCTAAGCGCAATTTTTTGGTCATCTTTGGGGCTGCAACTCATGCTTGGTGCATTGGCTGGTTTTTTTATTGCAAGTTCAGCACCAATTATTGCAAAAAGTGTAAATATAACAACAGATAAATTGACGGACGTTGTAAACACAATTTATGTTTTAGCGCTCTCTGCACCGATTGTACTAGTGAGTTCATCGCTACGAGGTACTCTCGAAGGGGCGCAACGGTTCGATTTGGTAAATTATATAAAAACAATAACTAACATTTCAACTTATATTATACCAGCCATTTCAATTAAATTTCATTTAAATGTCCCTACGATCGTTTTTCTGATCTTCGCTGTTCGTATTTTAGCCTCTATTGGATATCTTTTTTCTTGTCTTCACATACTTCCTCCGTTAAGAAAGCCCATTATTATAAAAAAGATACATGCCTCATCACTATTTTCTTATACTGGCTGGGTGGCCATCTCAAATATAATTGTTCCTTTTTTGACTCAAATCGATAGATATCTCCTTGCAACCATTGTTTCTGTATCAGCAGTAACTTTTTATACTGTTCCATTTGAAATTCTCAATGGCCTATGGATTATTCCCGGTAGTATTTCTGGTGTCCTCTTTCCTGCCTTCAGCAGTTTATATGCGAACAAAAATACTGATGACATTGTTAATATTTATATTCGACCAATCAAATATATTCTTTTAACCCTTACGCCAATTGTATTAATAATATCAATATTTGCAAAAGATATCCTCTTACTTTGGCAAGGGACTACGTTTGCCGATAACAGCACGATTGTGCTTCAAATCTTAGTTATTGGTGTTTTAATTAATTCTCTAGAGTGGGTACCTGCCAATTTACTCATGGGAATAGGTCGCGCTGATTTGCCGGCAAAAGTTCATATAGTACAGACTCCACTTTACTTAGCTCTTGTTTATTTATTTATATTGAAATGGGGCCTAATTGGAGCAGCGCTTGCATTTACATTGCGAGTAATCTTTGAAGCTGTTCTTATTTTTGCTGCAGTTTGGAGGCTAATTCCAGAAGTAAGACATGTTCTCTTAAAAAGACTTTCGGGGGTATTATATCCTTTGATATCTTTTATGGTTTTGTTGGTAATTCTTCAAAAAATAACCATGAGCTTAATGATTCATGTAGTTATGGTAATTATTTTGTGCATATGTTACCTGTTGATCGCCTGGCTTTATGTTCTAGAGGATTCTGAGAAAAACATGCTTTTATCATTTCTTCCAATTGGCAGTAAATTGGCCGAGTAATAAATTCCATTATCTTTATTAGGAGTTATTTAATGTTCGTTATTGGTAGAACTCTCCGCGATATAAAGGAAAATTTGATGTATCCTGTGTGGGTTATGCAAGGGAAACCCGCGCCTGATAATCATATTCATAAGCGCAAACGAATTTTAGCGATTGCAAAGCGTTACTCCTGCAGTTCTTTTATTGAAACGGGAACTTTTTATGGACAAATGATAAACGCAGTAAAAGATCAATTTGACAAAGTACTCTCAGTTGAACTATTTGAACCGCTTTATTATTTAAATAAAGCCGCATTTACTAACGTGCCCCACATTCTCCTTTATCATGGCGATAGCACATTAGAGTTAACAAATATGTTAAAAGCAGTTAGTGGCAGAATACTGTTTTGGCTTGATGGCCATTATAGCGGAGACGGAACAGCATGTGGAAGTGTAGAAAGTCCGATATTTTCCGAACTAGAGTTGATAAAAAATGATAGCCGAAAGGACCACTGTATACTGATAGACGATGCTCGTCTTTTCATGGGGCAAGGTGGCTATCCCACCATTGAGAGCACCAGGAATAAATTGCTCGAAATTAATCATAACTACGAAATCATTGTTGAACACGATTGTATTATTGCCCTTCCTTAGTTCCTTCTTTATGGTCGAATAGTAATATGACAAAAGACAAACGAAAAATAATAGTATTAATAACTGGTGCAGACAACAAGCCAGGAGGTGTGGCTGGGTACGTAAATACGATATTGTCATTTTCCAACTACGATAAATTTGAGTTTCACATGACAGTTTCAGAAAACGAGCTATTAGACGACTCCCTTAATAAACAGCGCAACGATATTATAAGACATATTTTCCCTGTAAGTTACTCACTTTGGTCCTTGCCACTTCAGGCTTATCAGCTAAGAACTCTATTAAAAAAAATGAACATTGATGTGCTGCATCTTCATACAGCGAGAGCAGGATTATTGGGGGTTATAGCGGGAGTAGGCCTTCCAATTTGCATTGTTTATACAGGCCACTCTTGGCGATTTGAGCAGAAAAAGACGCATATGCAAAAAATTATATTTTATTTATATGAAAGGTATATTTGTCATCGAGCACATATCGTAACATTTTTAACAGAACGAGATAGAAACCTTGGCATACAAAGAGGGTTAGTTACGCCATACAAGGCAATAGTTATCAGCACTCGTATAGATACAACCAATTTACAAAAAATAGACACCATGGAAATTGCGTTATTAAGACAGAGACTCGGTATCCCGAAGGATGCCTTAGTCATAGGAAATACCGGTTATTTGTCGATGAGAAAAGATCCAATTACTTTTGTTAAAGCGGCAGCAAGAATTATAGCAAGTGTGCCTAATGCATTTTTTTTATGGATAGGTGATGGCGAGCTAAAAGAAACAATTACGGATCTTGCAAATAAATCAGGTCTTGGTGGAAGGCTCATCGTCACGGGAATCGTTCCACCTCATCAAGTAGCACGCATACTTCAAACTATGGATGCTTTTCTTTTTACATCCAGGATTGAAGGGGTACCATTGAGCATTATAGAAGCCCAAGCTATGAAGTTACCCATCGTCTCCAGTGCTTATATAGGATCGGGGGTAGAAGATCTTATTATCCACGGGAAGACAGGATATGTTTTTCCGCCTGGCGATTATGAAAAAGCAGCTCATTACGTTCTGGATATTGTAAGTAACAAGGAAAAGGCTTCATTAATGATAAAACAAGCAACTGATCATTTTCAGGAAATGCGCTCTTTGCCTGAAAAAATGGCTCGCGGTTATGAAGAAGCCTATGAAAAAGCTTTGCTAGCGATTTCATGATAAAAAATGGAAAACCTAATTAACGAAAATATTCTCTATGCTGTTTTGTGCCCGTTGTTATTAATGTTCATGCCCATAAGAGGATACTATAATTTCATTGTTTATTGCATGTTTGCTCTATTGATGGTTGGCATTGTTGGTTATGATCCTGTAAGCATAATAATACCCTTTCTTTTTGCTTGTGGCGTCATCTTTGGGCACTTACGCATTAAATTCGTAAACTATCCGCCATTGCTTCAAATTTTAATAATTATATTTTTATCATTTACCTTAATATCATTTCTTGTCGGCGATCCAGTATGGAATTGGGTTATTCGTTTCTTATCGGCACTGATTTTTTATTATTTTGCATATTTATTCATCGAATCTGAGCAGAGAATGCGTCGTATTTTTTTTGCAATTCTAATTGGTTCACTTGTTTCATCATTCATTGCGGTAATGGCTATATTTAATATCTGGACGCCAGGGCCACTATTTTTTCCCGTATTCTCTAGCTTTAGATTTGCCGGGTTGTATAACACAACGATCTTGGGTATTTTTACTGCCATTTTAATAATTTGGCTATTGGATGAAACCCTTAAGCCAAAACTTTGGCATGGATTTATTTTATTAAAAATAATCATCTTAATTATATTGTTTATCCAAATATTGTTTACCTTAACGCGTTCGGCATGGCTTGGTCTCAGTATTGGCCTTGTTATTTACTTTAGCATCGAATTAATGAACAATAGACTTCGGAAAAATATATTAATATTTACTGGCATAGTAACTATCGTATTCGCAGCTTCTTTGCTCATATCATCATCAGAATCATTTGAACTAGTACGAGATAGAATAATAAAAGACAGCTTGACTGATAGATCTATTCAAGAAGGAGAACGTGAAAGTTTCTATTACACGCAAAATGCTCTTAATCTTGCCAAAGACCATCCATTTGGACTAGGTATCGGACAAACTGGATTATTAGGAAGTGAAGTTGAAGGCTTTTCATTGGGGGCTCATAATAGCTACATACACATTCTTGCAGATATGGGTTGGTTAACGTTTGCAGCATTTATGTTAATCATTATTATTATGTTACTTAAGATTCTACCAGGGGCGTTAAAGCGACGAACAAAATACGGCTTGTCATATCAAGCGACCCTCTCAAATATAATCGTGTTGATAGTAGCCGGTTTATATCAAGATCTCATTTTATGGCTCCCGATGTGGCTTGTTCCATCATTCTTAACAATCCTGGTATTTTCAAAAAATAACAAAAGTATACTTAATAAGAGCGCCTCGAGTCTCAAAATATACAATATGCTTCTGGATCCTCATCATTATAAAGGCTCATATCGAAAGTTGCCTGAGTAGATTGAGAATTGTATATGACAATTTGGCTCATTAACCCCTACGGTCCCATTCCTAGTGAAAGCTGGCGATATTACAGTTTTGTCATGATGGCAGATGCACTCACTTCTGCCGGTCATGATGTAGTGTGGTGGACTTCAAATTATTCTCATCACTTTAAACGGTTTCGCAGCAAAGGCTGGCACGACATCGATGTGAATGAACGTTTTAAAATCCGCCTCGTGCCCACAACCGGATATAAGCGGAACATCGGCTTTGGCCGCATTCTTCGGGATGCGCTATTTGCATATCGCTGCTACGCTCGTGGCAAGAGCCTGCCGGCACCCGATTGTATTATTTATTCGGAATCGCCCCTCACGTTCGGATTTGCAGGACAGAAGCTTGCGAGATTCCACCGTTGTCCCGTGATCTTCCATCAAATGGATCTATGGCCCGAACTGTTCGAGCAGGTGTTCCCCAAATTCACGCGACCGTTGATAAAAGCATTTCTTTACCCGATCTACCGGAATCGAAGGAATATATACAGTCAATTGGATGCAGTCATCGCCCTTGCAAAGCCGTACTTGCAAGTTCCCTTGAATGAGGCTCCCATCTTGCGCACCCGACCTCATCTGGTTGTTTATAACGGAATAGACGTCAAGCATTTTCGCGAGTTGATGGTGAAAAAAGGCAGTCTGAACGTGGATCTGCCTCCCAAGCAGCCCGGTGAGGTATGGGCCGTATTTGCAGGCTCGCTCGGGCCATCCTATGATATTCCGACGTTGATTAGTGTCAGTAAATTGCTGCAGACGTCCGGGCTCAACCTGAAGATCGTCATCGCGGGAGATGGGCCATTGAGAACTGATGTCGAAAAACATGCGGCAACCAAGGATTCTCGAATGCTCTATCTGGCGGAGCTTGTTCCTGATAAACTTGCGAGTCTCTATCATGTTTGCGACATAGCTCTCTGCGCCTATTCACAACGCTCCAATGTCGAGATGCCTGATAAAATATACGATTACACCGCTGCCGGCCTGCCGGTCATTAATTCATTGAATGGCGAAGTCGGTGAAATGATCCGGGAGAGGAAAATCGGGCTGCAATACCGCGCAGGCGATGCGCACGATCTGCTATCAGCCCTGAAACGGCTGGCTAATGATCCGGCCTTGCGTCAGGAAATGGCGAAAAATTCCTTTTCCGCGGGTGCGGAATATGATAAAAATGTTCAATACGGGAAGCTGGTAGAACTTACGGAAAAGCTATCATGCTGATTTAGAGATTATCTGATCCCGCATGTTGTACTATAATGAGTATTTAATATGATTAGACGGATGGAGATGCAAGATATCGATAACGTGGTAAGTGTTCATTTAGCTAGCTTCTCAGGTTATTTTTTGAGCTTCTTGGGTCCTCGTTTTTTGTCTCTCTATTACTCTGGAATTTGTTCAAGTCCGGAGGGGATAGCTTTTATTTATACAAGTGACGATCTTATCCCCGTAGGTTTTGTAGTCGGTGCATCTAATCCGAGAGGCTTTTATTCAAGACTATTGAAGCGAGACTGGCTTCGTTTTTCCTTTGCGTCCGTGCGTGCGGTGATTAGAAAACCGACTGCATTCGCTAGGATCGTTAGGGCTTTTTCTCACCCGTCTCAATATCCTGTTGGGGAATCTACGGCAGGACTTTTTTCTGTTGCCGTGACGCCTTCTTTCCAAAAGAAGGGGATTGGTGAAAAACTCGTTCTAAGGTTCTTAGAGGACGCGGAGCAAAGAGGATGTAAGCAAAGCCTTCTTACTACTGATAGAGACAATAACAATGAGGTTAATTTATTTTATGTAAAATTAGGTTTCAAAATTGAACGCCAGTACGTAACAGATGAAGGAAGAAGAATGAATGAATATAGGAAAATAAATTCTTCTCAATCGAGTGAACCATGACGAATATTTTATTGCCATTTGCCTTGCCGGATATCGGTGAGGAGGAAATCGCCGAGGTGAACGACGCTCTTCGTTCGGGCTGGCTCACGACGGGGCCAAAATCAAAACGATTTGAACAGGATTTTTCCGCGTTCATCGGTGAAGGTGCGGAGGCGATTGCGGTCAACTCTGCAACGGCGGGTCTTCATATAGCGCTGGAAGCTGTCGGCATAGGCCCAGGAGACGAGGTCATTACAACTCCCTATACCTTTACCGCCACAGCAGAGGTGATCCGATACCTCGGGGCTGATCCCGTATTCGTCGATATAGACCCGACAACATTCAATATCGACGTGGACAAAATCGATAAAGCGATTACTTCTCGAACAAAAGCTATTATGCCGGTCCATTTCGCGGGATTGGCCTGTGATATGGATGCGATTTTGAAGACAGCAAAGAGCAAAGGGCTACGCGTCATAGAAGATGCAGCACACGCCCTGCCTGCAACGTACAAAAAGAAACTTATCGGCACTCTCAAAAGTGATGTTACGGTCTTTAGTTTTTACGCTACCAAGACGATAACGACGGGGGAAGGCGGTATGGTTGTTACCCGCAATCCGGAAATAGCAAAGCGTTGCAGTATGATGAGGCTTCACGGGATCAGCCGCGATGCCTTTGATCGCTATACATCGACAAAACCATCGTGGCACTATGAGGTTATTGCGCCAGGTTTCAAATACAATATGACAGATATCGCGGCCTCATTGGGCATCCATCAGTTAAAAAAGGCATGGGCATTTCAGAAGCGCCGTTCTGAGATGGCGGCTTACTACGATGAAGCGTTCAGGGATCTGCCGCTCATCCTGCCACCCAAAGCTCCTGCAGGTGAGGTCCATGCCTGGCATTTGTATGTCATACGTTTGAAAGAAGACGTAACGGTCTTACGCGACCGATTTATCGAACTCATGTACGAAAAGGGGATTGGTTGCAGTGTTCATTTCATTCCGCTTCATTTGCACCCGTATTGGAGAGATCGGTACCATCTCAAACCCGATGATTTCCCAAACGCTTTTCGCGCCTATGAAAGAGTGGTTAGTCTGCCCCTCTATACAAAGATGACACAGAAGGATCAAGAGCGAGTGGTTTCAGCGGTGAGAGATATTTTACAATGATCGTCAAACGTATTTTCGATCTCTTTTTATCAACAATAGGCCTCGTAATCCTGTCGCCGGTTTTTATTATTCTTGCGCTCTGGATAACCCTGGATTCACCCGGGCCTGTTTTCTTCCGGCAGGTGAGGGTAGGCCTGCACGGGAAACCGTTTCGCATATATAAGTTCCGCACCATGGTTGCCGACGCGGAGTTGAAAGGACGTCAAATCACGGTTGGCGATGACCCCCGCATAACGCAGTCGGGCGGTTTTTTGCGTCGATACAAATTGGATGAATTGCCTCAGCTTATTAACGTCTTTATCGGCGATATGAGCTTGGTCGGCCCGAGGCCGGAGGTGCCTCGCTATGTTGACATGTTCAAAGATGCTTACGAAACGATCCTCATGGTAAAGCCGGGGCTGACCGACTACGCTGCAATCGAATTCAGAGATGAGGAAAAAGTCCTGAAAAAGTACCCTGATCCGGAAGATGCATACAGAAGGGAAGTCTTGCCTAAGAAAATCGAACTTTATAAAAGATATCTAAAGGACAAAAATGTTTGGACAGATTTAAAGATAATATTCCTGACTCTCCGAAAGATCGTCGATTAAATAAACGGCAGGGATGACCTTTGTCAAAGTATTGCGAAGGGTAGGGCTACACATTAACGGCAGTTTTGAGTTTTGAGTGATTAGTTTTTCGTTGAACTGCTGAGAATGGGGCAGAGAGCATGGGGCAGAGGGCATAGAACAAAAAAGCAAAGTTCGTAGTTTATAGTTGTTGGTTTTTTGTTCAAAGTTATGAGTGTTGACTTGTGCGTTTTGAGTGAAGCGTATGGGACTGCGAATATATAAGGCGGAAATTAGCTATCGTGGCGTGCTTTTTTCTGATATAATTTGATCCTGGAATTCGGGTTGAAGTGAGCGATTGGACGCTCTCTTCCACGAAAAATGAATTCAGTTATACGTCAAAAAATCCTCCATCGGACCAGCAGAGGACCAACCATGCTTTTCGGCAAGCTTTGGAAACATGCAGCGGTATTTTTCTTCGACGCTGTTCTCGTTGTTGTTTCGCTGCTCCTGTCTTACGCGCTCCGCTTCAACACGCTGGACCTCGTCGGGCATTGGTCTCAGATACTGACGCTCCTTCCGTTGATGCTCGTTCTTCGTCTCGGCGTGTTCGTCGTCATGGGTATGTATCACGGCATGTGGCGCTTCACGGGCATGCGTGACCTCATTTCCCTTGTCAAGGGAGTGACCATCAGTTCTGTGCTCGCGGTGACTGTGCTCTTTCTGGTGTTCCGCCTGGAAGAATACCCCCGCTCGGTGTTCATCATTGACTGGTTTGTTGTATTGGTCCTCGCAGGCGGAAGTCGTTTCGGCTATCGGCTTTTGCGCGAAGGCTGGCTAAAACCAATAAGCGATCCGTACAGCTCGGCAAAGAACGTGCTCATCGTCGGCGCGGGCAGGGCAGGCGAGATGCTTCTTCGCGAGATTCTCGGGAACTACCGGCTCAATTACACTCCAATCGGGTTTGTGGATGACAGCAGGAAGAAGCGCAACATGACCATCCACGGCTTCCGGGTGCTGGGCAACTCGCGCGAGATCTCCCGCATTGTAAAGGAATATGATGTCGCGGAGGTTTTCCTGGCAATTCCCGCCGCGTCCGGCGCCGCCAAGCGGCGGATCATGCTTACCTGCAAACGCGCGGGGATTAAATCGAAGACCCTGCCCGCCGTTGGAGAACTCCTGAGCGGATTGGCGAAAGTGAGCCTGCTGCGTGATTTTCAGATCGAGGACCTGCTCGGCAGGGAGCCGGCACAGCTCGACGCCGCGTTGATAAGGGAATATCTGCGGGACAAAACGGTCATGATCACGGGCGCGGGAGGGTCCATTGGCTCGGAGCTCTGCAGGCAGGTCGCGCAGGTTTCTCCGAAAGAGATTGTGCTTTTTGAACGCTCGGAATTCAATTTGTATCAAATAACAATGAACCTCCTCGAGCTGTTTCCCGGGGTTCAGGTCCACCCGGTTATCGGAGATATCCTGAATCAGCAACGAGTTGAGCAGACCTTCGCCAAATTCATGCCGCACGTGGTGTTTCATGCCGCCGCGTACAAGCAGGTTCCGCTCATGGAAATGAACCCCATCGAAGCGGTCCGGAACAATGTCCACGGCACGGCGATCGTGGCCCGCTGTGCCCATGCCTACGGGGTGCGGAAATTCGTCATGATATCGACGGACAAGGCGGTACGGCCGACCAATATCATGGGAGTGAGCAAGCGCATCGCCGAGCTCATTTGCCAGGGCATCGGCAGCACCAGCAGGACGAAGTTCGTCACGGTGCGGTTCGGCAATGTTCTGAACAGCGTGGGAAGCGTGATCCCGCTCTTTAAACGTCAGATCGAAAAAGGTGGACCGATAACGGTCACCCACCCGGATGTTTACCGGTATTTTATGACCATCCCCGAATCCGTTCAGCTCATCATGCAGGCCGGCGCCATGGGCAAGGGCGGTGAACTTTTTATTCTGGACATGGGCGAGCCGGTGAAGATCGCGGATCTTGCGCGGGACATGATAATCCTTTCCGGCCTTGATCCTGACAAGGACATTAAGATCGTCTATATCGGCTTGCGGCTCGGCGAGAAGCTGTATGAGGAGCTTCTGACAGCCGGTGAGGAGATCAAGTCTACGCTGCACGAAAAGATCAAGATCGCCGATTCGGAAAGCATTGACTGGCCGTCGCTGCTCATCAAGATCGAGATGCTGCTCGAGTCCCTCAGGAACGGGTTCTCCCGGGACGTGGTCCAGAGGATAAAGGAGATCGTGCCGGAATTTCAGCCGGAGAAGGGCGGGCCGGGAATGCGGGAAGAAGCCCACGACGAAGCCACTCTTGAAAGATCCCGCCGTTTCCCCCCGATGGAGTTCCGTAAGGACCTGTAATGAGAGTTTTTAGTTTTTAGTTGTGAATTTTGAGTTGTGAGTTGTGAGCCTTAAGTTTTTCAATTAAGAACTAAGAACTAAAAACTAAGAACTGTAGTTGTATTTATTAAAGGGTAGGGTAAAGAATGAAAAAAATCCTGTTGATATTATTTTATGCGGGCATGCTCTTGTCCGCAAATATGACCCGTGCCCAGGTGGACAGCGAGCCGCAGGAAGGCCTTGGCAGCGCTGACATACAGGAGGTGCAGAAGACAGACCCTGCGGCTGCGCAGGCGATCGCCAATGCCGTCCAGAGGGGGGACCTGCAAGGGGCGAAGGATTTATATCAGAATTTCAAGAAAAGCCGGCTTGAACAGCCGGTCAAGTCGGCGACTTACCCCGCGGTCGCTTCGGAACCGACCAAATCCTCCCTGTTCGAGCGGACACTTCCGGGCAATCTTACGCAGTTCGGATATGCGCTCTTCAACAAGACCGTTTCCACCTTCACGATTTCCGCGACGATGCCGGTGGGGCCGGATTATATCATCGGCCCGGGCGACCATTTTACGTTGACCCTTTGGGGAACCACGGAGGGGATCTTTAACCTTCAGGTCACCAAGGAAGGAACGGTGACCCTGCCCAAGGTCGGCGTGGTCCCGGTAGCGGGCATCCGGTTCGGAGAGCTGGAAAAAACAATAAAGCGCCATCTCTCCAGGTATTACAGCGATTTCAACCTGAGCATCGCCATGGGAGGGCTCAAGACGCTCACGATCTACGTTGCGGGCGAGGTGGTCACGCCGGGCAGCTATTCACTCTCCTCGCTTACGTCGGTATACGGGGCGCTCTTTTCCGCCGGAGGACCGACGAAAATGGGGAGCCTGCGCACCATTCAGGTCCTGCGTTCAGGCAAGGTGATCAAGACCATCGACCTCTACGATTTCCTGCTGAAGGGGGACCGCAGCCAGGACATCAAGCTCCAGAACGGGGACACGGTATTTGTTCCGCTCATCGGCCCGGTTGCGGGCGTGGCAGGCATGGTGTA
>Ga0210377_10000900_pt1 | contig 28170 bp, 30 predicted proteins | sample PLM4_65_b1redo_FD_155480 | JGI IMG/M metagenome (GOLD analysis project Ga0210377, IMG submission 155480) | Groundwater sediment microbial communities from an aquifer in East River, Colorado, USA - PLM4_65_b1 redo | ecosystem: Environmental > Terrestrial > Soil > Riparian zone | place: USA: East...
AATCGAACCCTTGAGTGAATGCAGCGCGCGCACAAACGTGGCGCCTTCGCTGCGGTCGAGCGCCTCGTCGATCGCGGCCAGCTGGGCGGGCGCCGTGTCGAGGAAGGCGCGCGCCAGGTCGGCCAGCAGGATGCGGTCGCCGTCGACGCGGCGCATGAGATCGACGGCGTCGAGGGTGGCGCGATCGACACCGTCCTCGTCGGCGGCCGGCGGGTGCGCATCGCCCCGCACCGGGCGCCCCTCGCGCAGGGCGTGCCGGGTGACCAGGTTGCGCGGCGCCTCGCCGGGCCGGCGGCTGGCCAGTATCGTCAGCAGGGCGTCGCGGAGCTCGGCCTCGCGCGCCGGCTTGGTCAGGTAGGCCTCGACGCCGATCGCGCGGCAGCGCGCCGCATCACCGCGCTGCCCGGCCGAGGTGAGCATCAGGAGGTGCGTCGTTTTCACGGTGACGTCGGCGCGGATGCGTTCCGCCAGCATGAATCCGTCGAGGTCGGGCATCTGCATGTCGAGGAGCGCGACGTCGAACGGGTCGCCGGCGGCGCGCGCCTCACGCAGCCGCCCGTAGGCGGCTTCGCCGCCCGGCACGCTCTCGACGCGCATGCCCCAGCCCGCCAGCCGCGTCTCGAGAAGGCGGCGGTTGATGTCATTGTCGTCGACCACGAGGGCGCGCAGCCCGCGCAGACCGTGGGCGGGCGGCGTCGCTGCGGCGTCGATCACGCCGGGGAGGGCGAACCGCGCCGTGAATCGGAAGAGACTGCCGCGTCCGGGCGCGCTCTCGACCCGCAACCGCCCGTGCATCATCTCGACGAGGCGGGTGGCGATCGCCAGCCCGAGCCCGACGCCGCCGTAACGCCGGGTGCTCGAGCCGTCGACCTGGGTGAACGGCTCGAAGATCTGGGTCTGCTTGTCGACGGGGATGCCGATGCCGGTGTCGCGCACCGCGAAGGCGAGGGTCACCCCATCGGAGCCCGCCGGCGCCGCCTCCACATCGACCTCGATACGGCCGTTCTCGGTGAACTTGATGGCGTTGCCGACCAGGCTCGAGAGGATCTGGCGCAGGCGACCCGGGTCGCCCTCGAGGTCGTCCGGCACCCCGGGGGCGACGCGGTATTCCAGCGCCAGCCCCTTCTGCGCCGCGCGCGGGGCGAGCTGCGCCATGACATCCTCGATGCTGGCGCGCATCCGGAAGGGGATCGGCTCCAGGGTCAGGCGGCGGGTCTCGATGCGCGACACATCGAGGATGTCGTTCACCAGGCCGAGCAGCGAGTCGGCCGACGCTTTCACCAGGACCATCTGACCGCGGACCTCGCCCGGCAGATCGGCATCGAGCGCCAGGGCGGTCAGGCCGATGATGCCGTTCAACGGCGTGCGGATCTCGTGGCTGACGTTGGCGAGGAACTGCGACTTCGCGTGATCGGCGGCGCGCGCCTCGCGCAGCGCCTGGTCGAGGGCCGTGCTCTTGGCTTCGATCTCGGCCGTGCGTTGCGCCACCGCCCCCTCGAGCCCCACCCGCACGCGACCGATCTCGGCGGACATCCGATCGAAGGCGCGACCGAGATCGCCGATCTCGTCGTCGTGACCGTCGGCCAGGCGCACCCCTTCCTCGCCCGCGGCGAGTCGCCGGGTCCCTTCGGCGAGGTGCTCGAGCCGGCGCGACAGGTCGCGGGCGATGATGAACGCCAGCGATCCCGCCAGGACCAGGCCGAGGAGGGCGGCGAGCACGGCGCGGGCGACGCCGGTGGTGTCCTGGGCGCCGAAGTCGCGCCTGCTGCGCATCGCGACCAGGCTCAGGGGCGGCATTCCCGATGCGGGTGTGTCGGAGGCGGCGACCGCCAGGAAGCCCCCGGCCTCGCCGAGATCGACCCCCTCGACCCGGCCGACGGCGAGGGTCTTCGCCGAGGTCAACGCCCGGTCGACGGGGGCGCCGCCGATGTCGGGACCGACGAGGAGCCGGCCCGCCTGGTCGATGAGCAGCAGGAAGGTCTCGTTGCTCTGGGGGATGCGTTCCACCCGGGCCGTGTTCACCAGCGCCGCGAATGGCTCCCAATCGAGCGACGCCACCAGCCGCGTCCCCTGCGTCCCCGGCGCCGGCACGGCGATCAGCAGCAGCGGTCGGCCGGCCGGCCTCAGGACGGCCGTGCAGGCCACCGCCGACTTCGCCGTGAGCAGCGAGGCTTCGCCGGACCAGGTGGTGTCACCCGCGCCGCCGATCGCCTGTCCCTCTGCGTCGACGAGGTCCAGGCGGATGTAGACGGAGTCGTGGGCCTCGCGGGCCGCCGCCAGGAGGCGCTCGAGCTGCGGCGCCGCCCCGCCGGCCGGCAACACGTCGACCTCGCCGACGGCGGCCAGAAGACGCAACTCGTTGCAGCGATCGTCCATGTAGCGCCGCACCCGGGTGAGCGTTCGCTCCGCCGCCCAGCGAAGATCGTCGGTCACCTCGGTCTTGATCGTCCGGCGCAATGGCACGATCGAGAGGAAGGTCACGAAGGCGAACGACACCAGGAGCGCGGCCCCGAAGACAAAGGCCAGCCGGACAAACAGACGCTTCCCGAAGGGACGCCAGGCGCCGCTCATGCAGAGGTAGAACCTAGGGATCGCCGGCGCTTCAGGCAAGGCGCCTTGCGTTCGTGTCAAGACGTTGACGGCAGGCGCGGTCGGCAGGTCGCGAACGGCCCGGCCCGTCGTATGATGCGCCGCGGAGGAGAACATGGGTTTCCATGTGATCGGCCGGTACCTCGAGGAGGTCGTCGTCCTCGAGCCCGACGTGTACGAGGACGAGCGCGGGGTCTTCCGGGAGACTTTCCGCGCCGACCGGTTCCGCGACCTCGGACTGCCGGACTCCTTCCTCCAGGAGAATCAGTCGCGCTCGCGGCGCGGCGTCGTGCGCGGCCTCCATTTCCAGTGGGACCCGCCGATGGGGAAGCTGATGCGGGTGACTGCCGGCGCCGCCTACCTCGTGGCGGTCGACCTGCGCCGCGACTCGCCGACCCTCGGCCGCTGGTACGGCCTCGACGTCAGCGCCGCGAGCGGCCTCATGGTCTGGGCGCCGCCGTCGTTCGCGCGCGGCTTCTGCGCCCTCGAGGAGGGCACGGAGGTTCTCTACAAGTGCACCGGGATCTACAACCCGGCCTGCGAGTCGGGGATACGCTGGGACGATCCCGCCATCGGCGTCACCTGGCCCGCCCGCACGCCGATCGTCTCCGCGAAGGATGCCGCCGCCCAGCCGCTCGATGCGTGGCTGGCGCGCCCCGAGTCGGCCCGCTTCACGCGCGCCCGGCTACCGGCCGGCTCTTGATCATGTTGCTTGGGGCGAAGTAGGGCGTATTGTCTCAGCGACCGGAGGGTTCCAGCGATGTCCGCCCTATGCGAATTGAAAACGGACCTGGTGAAACTCGCCGAGCGTTTTGCCGGCATGTGGGTAGCATTGCACCCACAGACGGACGAGGTTGTGGCTTCAGGCTCCAGCATCGAGGAAGCCATGGAAGCCGCAGCCGCCGCGGGCGTCACGGATCCCATCATCACCAAAGTGGTGGACGACTACGGCGCGTACGTCACGTGGATCGCGTAGACCTCCGCTGCCGCTATACACGCTTTCCTTCCAGACAGGCGTCCGCGAGTTCCGCATCCACCTGAAGTAGGGGCACGTGCGGCGCGCCGCGGACGCGTTTTTCTCGCGAATTGCCAGCCTGTGGAAAGTGGTGCGCAAGACCTGGGTTTCGCGGCTGTACGCCAGCGGTCGAACCCTGCCGAGGCAGGAGGCTGACTGTGGTGGTCACAGCATGGTCGTCACCCCGAAGCACTACTGGGAATGCTCGCCTGCGGCCCGCTCCGGGGCCGAGGGGCTCTTGAATCGTCCGGCGAGTGTAGCCAGAACTGTGGCTGGTAATGTAGCATCCGCATAAATAGTTGTGGGCCGTTAGCTCAGGTGGTTAGAGCATCTGCCTTTTAAGCAGAGGGTCGCAGGTTCGAGTCCTGCACGGCTCACCAACGCACCCACCCGCGACGACGATCCCGGGCTGTTCATCGGGTGGCACGTTGCGGTAGCATACGCGGCCCCGGGCCGTCGCGACGGCATCGCGGCGCGGTTCAAGAACGTCCCCATCGTCTAGCCTGGCCCAGGACACCGCCCTTTCAAGGCGGGAACACGGGTTCAAATCCCGTTGGGGACGCCAACTTCCCGGGACCCCCCTCTCCGGTGTCCGCTACGGTGTCCAACTCTCCCGGCCACCACGCAGGCGTCCAGGGCCCGGGCCGTGTCCTTCTTCCGGTCCTCGACGAGGTGGGCGTACCGGAGCGTCATCGCCGTGGTCTTGTGCCGGAGGAAGTCCCGGACGTCGTTCAGGGTCCGGCCGACGGTCAGGAGGTCCGACGCCGCCTGATGCCGGAGGTCATGGAACCGGAAGTCCCGGGTCTTCGCCTTCGAGCAGGACCGCCGCCAGTCGCGGTTCAGTTTCATCAGGCCGACGTCCCCGCCGTCCTCACCGCGGAACACCCGCTGCGACCTGTCGATCGGGGAGGGGAGCGCCTTGAGGAGCCGCCGGACGGTGTCGTTCATGTAGATCCGCCCGTCGGTCCCATTCTTGGTCCCCCGGAACGTGAGCAGCCCGCGCGTGAAGTCGGCGTCGTTCCAGGTGAGGTTCAGGATCTCGCCCCGGCGCGCGCCCGTGAACCGGGCGAACGTCGCGATCCGGCGGAGGTACTCGGGCATGAAGCCGAAGAGGCGGCCGAGCTCGTCCGCTTCAAGGTGACGCTCGCGGTCGTTCTCGACGCGCTCTTTCTTGACCGTGACCGCCGGGCTCGCCGGAAGGTAGCCCCACTCCACCGCGACCTTGAACATCCGCTTGATGACCTGGAGTTCCTTGTTCACCGTCGCCGGGGCTCGGTTCGCGAGGCGGATCGCCTTGAAGTCGGCGATCATCTTCGGCGTGACCTCGGCGAGCGTGAGGTCCTTCCACCCGCGCCAACCCTCGGCCCCGACCTTCAACATCTCGACGATCGTCTCGTCGCGGTCCTTCGATCGCTTCGTCGGTGAGTCGGTCTTAAGGAACTCCGCGGCGTAGGTGGCGAAGCCGACGGGTTCCCGCGTCTTGTCGTAGATCTGCTCCCGCTGGACCTCGCGCATCCGCTTGGCGAGGAACTGCTCCGCGTCGCTCTTCGTCACGGCGTCCCCGGCCCACTCGCGATAGCGGCGGCCCTTCCACCGGAAGTCGATGTACCAGCCCTCGCGAGAGAAGCCGTCGCGACCTTCGCCCTTGCGTTCGTAGATTCGAGGCATGCCCGCCTCCCCCTACAGTTGCTTCCGAAAGAACTCCAGAGCCGCAGCAATGGCCGCGTCCAGGTCCTTGTTGTGGTGATCCGAGAAGTTCGTCACGGTCACAGTCTTGGTGCGTTCCTCCGGAGACAATTCAGAGGCGCGGTAACGACGGGCGGCGCAACTCGTCCAAAAGCCGCGAGGAAGTCTCAAGACCTCTTGCAACAGGCGCTCGGCCTCCACTCCGAAGAGGTCGGACGCTTCATCGCTGTCCGCTCGGAGATCTGCTTGAGCCTTGTAGAAACGATCGATCGCTTCCGTCTCGATCTTGTCGGGATCAACCGGTGTGCGTGACTTCAGGATTCCCTGAGTTGGGCCCCCGGAGCGAATCTGATCGACATAGTCGAAGTAGAACCGGCCATTCTCGACGGCCGCCTTCAAGTCGCGCAGGGAACGGACTACACGCCGCCCAAGTTGATGACGGCTCGCCCCGGTCAGTTGACGCTTCCAGGTGTTCAACCCGCTCAGGCCGACGTATATCCCGACGAGCGCGGCCGTGATCACCACGAGGTCGCGGATGATCGAGAGGACCGGCGCGTCCCCGACGAGGACGCCCTTGATCGTCCACAGGATGCACCCGGCTCCGACGACCGCGCCGAGTACGTTCGCGTGAGTCATCTACTTGCCGCCCCTGCTCAGGTACTCGCGCCCCTTCGACGTGATCTCCCACACGCCGCGCGGCGAGTCGCCTTTCAGGAGCCCTTCCTTGACCATGTTGAAGCGCTCCCAGAGGACCCGGTTCTCCCACCTGACCATCCCGGACTTGAGCGACTTCCGATCGTCGGGAGTGAGAAGCGTGGCCAGGGCCTTGCCGACGTGTCCCATCACGGTCGGAACATCTGCCTTCCCGTCCTCACGGCGCGAAAGGACCTGGAGGATCGCCCGGCGGCACGTAGCCATCGGCAGGTACTTTCCCTTCTCGCGTCTGCCGCCGCCTTCGCCATCGGAATGCGCTTCGTCGAGGCCGAGCAGCCGTCGGATCACGTCGTTCGGCGTGTCCTTGAAGGGGCGCTCAACCTTCTTCGACAGGGCGTCCATTACCTCGTCGTCAATTCGAATAGTCGGCATCATGTGGGCCTCCTTTTCGCTTCACAACATACGTCCACATGTGACACATGTCAAGTGGAAATGTATGTCGGCAAGGAGGCCCTCCAGGGCTTCGGCCCGGTGGCGCAATCGGTGAAAGGCGGCGCGGCCGGGAGGCTATCCGCGCCGCGCCGCCCTCAACTGCTGTCGGTCGCCGAGTCTCGGGACCTCTCCAAGCCCCCGGGGGGCGACGGCCGACCTACTGGACCCCCCGATTTCTACACGTTGAACGCCATCGACTGCGCGGGCATCGCGACCGGCTTCCCGAGGTGGATTTGTGCCGCCGCGAGACACGCCGCCGTCGCCACGACCGCCACGACCCGGAGATACCGGAGGCGCGAGCCCTCCATCCGGATCGTGCCGACGTAGATCGAGTCGTCGGTCGTTGACGTCACCTGCGCGAACGCCGCGCCCGCGATGTCCACCCACCCCGAGGACCCGTCCGCCGATTCCTGGACCTTCGCGTCGAGCGTTCCCGTGGTGAAGGTCCCCGCGTCGAGAACGACGATCGCCTCGTCGTACCCTGCGGTATCCACCGCGAGCCCATTCAACGTCCCGGCCCCGATCGACTGCGGCCGGATCGTCTGCGCCGCCTTGAGGTCCGGCGCGACCTGAGTTCCGCTCATCGTTCGTTCCTCCTCTCTCCGGCCGCGGACTACGCGACGGTGATGCCGGTCAGTTTCGTGAACGCCTTCGGGATGCCGACGAGAATCCCGACCCGCTCCAGGACCCGGACGTCGACCTGCGCGGTCTGGAACTTCGAGTAGGGGTTGAGGTCCATCGAAAGGCGGCGACGGTCGCCGAAGATCATCCCGCGGTCGAACGCCCCGAGGTACGCGGTCGTGTCCGAGCCCGCGCCGCGGGTCACGCTGATCTGATCCGTGAGCCGGACGGGGATGCCGTGGAGCGAAAACGGCGTCGCCCCCGTCGGAAGCGGGGTGACGATGTATTCGTTCGTGGTGGCCTTCAACTTCCTGATCGCCGCCCAGGTCTTCGGGTGCATGACCCAGGTCAGGCTCGCGCCCTGCTGCACCGCGCTCGGAAGCGCGGCCCAGGCGTCGATGAACTTGTCGAGATTCGTGAGCGCCCCGCCCGCGGCAACCGAGTTCACGCTCGCCGCGGAGAAGAGCCCGACGAAGTTGTTTCCGGTCCCGTCACCTTCGAGCGCCTGAGCGTCCTCGACGGAAGCGATCTTTTCCGCGAAGACGGTCAGCAGCACGTCGCCGAGCCCGACAATGTTGTCCTCCATGAGTTCGAGGGACATGGTCGCGAACGCGGCGATTTTCCGCGCGGTCAAGGTCACTTGCCCGAGCGGGTTCGCCGGGATCGAATCGGGGATCGACCCTTCCTCCGCGACGATCGCGACGGTCGGCTCGACCGCGAGATTCGGGATGTCGAGCGTCTTGCTCGTCATCGGGATCACGCGCGAGACCGTCCGCACCGCCGACGCGGGCGCCGCGAGACGGAGGATCTCATCGGCGAGTGGCTTCGGAACGAGATAGCCGCCCTCCGACGAGGTGTCTTCCTGGAGCCCGACCTTCTGCACGCCGAGCGCCGCTTCCGCTTCCGCCTTCCACTCCGGACGGCGGCCGATCACTCCGAGGAACCACTTGCCCATCTGTTCCTTGAGGAACCGTCCACCGTCTTTCGGTTCGCCGCTGAGCGGGATGCGCCGCGCGCTCAACCGCTGCGCGTTCTCGGTGAGCATCCGCTCGACGTTCTGGCGCCACCCGGCGAGCGCCGGGAACGCCTTGTCCATCTGCTCCAGCGTCATCGGCCGCCCGGCGGCCCCTTCGAGGTAACGCCTGACCGCTTCCTGCACTTCGAGTTCGGTGTTCAACCTGGACTCCTGCGCCCCTTTCGGGGCCCTGCACTTCCGGCACTTCGTCTCGGCTTCTCCGCTCCCCGTTTCTGGCTCCGAGTTCACCACCGCCCGAGGGCGTGTGGGGAGGGTTTCAGTTCATCGCGTGGCGCTCCAGGCTCCCGACAAGTCGCAGGAGCGGATCGTCCGGCGCCGCTGCGTGACCGCACGACGCCCCGATCGTCTGGGCCGCGAGACACGCCATGCAGAGCAACCCGCCGTGACCGTGAGCGATCGCGAGCCGCGCGAGGAAACCGTCCCCGCAGCATGAGCAGGCGACCGCCGGGATGGACTTCGAGCAGGTCGCGCACTCCGCGATCGGGGAGATCCTCAGTTCGATTCGTGACCCGTCCTTCCGGACGATCGAACGCGAAGTCCTCTCCGTCGGGCCGACCGGGTGAATCTCGACGACCGTCGGCTCGCTCACGTTGACCGCACTTCGTTCGAGGACTCCGCCAAGAGCGGAGCGGGGACGAAGGCGCGCGCCCACGCGGCCGAATCTTCGCAGCGGCCTGCGTGCTCACACCTTCCGGTGATGGTCCAGGCGAAGACGCACCCGGCGCAGAGCAAGGCGCCGCCGTGCGTGTGGTCGACCGCCAAGAGCGCGAGCGCCTCTTCACCGCAGCCGAGGCAATGGAGCGTCCGGCACGTCCGACAGAGCGGAAGTCCCCGGCGCGGCTTCGGGAGACACGCCCGGCAGTCGTAGAGCGGCGTCGAGGTCAGGGCGAACCGTGCGCCGTCGAGGACCGGCTCCAGGACCCACGTCCGGGGACGCACAGGCTGGAGGGGGTGGATCTCGACACGGATCGTCCGTCGGTCAGTAGTCATCGTCGTCCTCTTCGCCCGCGACGTTCGTCCACCCGAGCCGACCGGACATGTCCGCGGGGAAGCCGGGCGCCTCGGGGGCTCGCACCGGCGCCCGCGACGACGGCGGCGGAAGGGGAGGCGGGAGCGGCCTCCGCTCTTCCGCCGCTTGCCTGTGGCCCGCGGGGTCCTGCGCCGGGACGTTCGCTTCGCCGCCTGTCGGCGCCGCCGGGACCTCGCCTTCGAGCGGGTCCTCGTAGGTGAAGGTGACGCGGTGTTCGATCGGTGCGGTCGGCTCCGGGTGCGGCCAGAGTTTCAGCAGCGATTCCGTCCAGCCGTGGAGCCGGTCCGCGGCGTCGAACATGACCTTGACCGACTCGCGGATCTCCCCGGCGCGCGTGATCGGCGCCTGTCGCAGGACGCGCCGCTTCGCTTCGTCGAACACCACCGAAAGGAACGCCTTACGCTTGATGTCCTCCTGGACGAGACGAAGCCGCGCCATCTCGGGCGGGAGTTCGGCGAGTTCCGCGCGAGCCCGCCTCAGAGCGAGCCGGACGCGGTCCCGGGCCCGTTTCTCGTTCTCGACGGGCCCGCCAGCCCGGAGGTATCGCGCCTCCGGGCGGCCTCCGGAGCGGCGACGGAGCCGCCCTCGGAGGGAGGGTCGGGCACCGCAGCGGACACCGGATCGCGGTCGCTCATTCAACCTCCTGAAGCGCCAGAACTTGCGCGGGGGTGTAATCGCCATGCTCCGGCGGTGCGCTGGACGGCGCAGCGGGGGCGTCGCCGACGCGCGCGCCACGTGCATATGTGAGTGACGGATGACAGATAGTGACACTCTCTCCGGGACTTTCCTTCACGAGCGCGCATGAGAGAAAACTCCCGGGGAACCCGTCACAACCTGTCATCTGTCACTCCACCTCCTTGCTCGCGAGGCCGACCCCGTTCCAGAGTCGAACCCCGGCCGCCCCGCGCCGGTCCGTGAAGCCGCGCTCGAAGAGCCGCAGCGAGAACGCCTTGTGCGTCACGGGACTCTCCCCGTTGGCCTGCGCCCATCGGGTGTACGCCTCGTACAGGCCGGACTTTCCGACCGAGTAGTCAGGGCCGAGGACGCACTCCTCGTCCAGGAAGGCGGAGAGCGTGTCCATCCCGGCGCGATAGCCTTCGGTGGCGAGCGCGACCTCGTTCGGTGGAGTGAGGCCGATGCGCCTCCACTCGCGACAGCCCTCGACGGCCCACCGCAGGATGCCCGGCAGTTCGGCGCGGAGTTTCTCGGGCAGTTCCCGGTCCTGCTCCTCCAGCGGGACGGTGATGTTGAACGGGATGAGCCGGATGCGCCGCCAGATCGCGAGGTCCGTCCCGCGGACGACGGGCAGGTGATTGACCGCGAGGAACAACTTGAACTCAGGGTCGAACTCGAAGCACTCCTGGTATAGGTGGCGCGCGGCGACGCGGTCGCCCCCGGTCAGTTGCTTCACGAGTCCCTCCGCGAGACGGCGGCCCTCGTCCACTTCGATGACTGAGACGAAGCGGGCCCCGCGCAGTCGAGCGATCTCGTTCGGGTGTTCGTCACGCTGCCGGAGCAGGAGCACCTCGGAGCGCGCTTGCCGACCGTAGTCCCCGAGGATGTCCAGCAGGACCCGGAGGAAGGTGGACTTCCCGTTCGCCCCGCTGCCGTGCAGCAGGAAGAGCACCTGCTCTTTCGTCTCGCCCGTGAGCGAGTAGCCGACCGAGCGGCGGAGGAAGTCGATGAGGTCCGCGTTCCCGGCCATGATCCGTTCGAGGAACGCCTCCCACGTCGGACAGGTCGCGGCCGGGTCGTAGGCGGCGCCCGCCATCTTCGTGATGAGGTCGCGGCGGCTCGGCGCGCGGAGTTCCCCGGTGCGGAGATCGAGTGTCCCGTTCGAGACGTTGAAGAGCAGCGCGTCCTTGTCCAGGTCCTCGGGAGCGATCGGAATCCCGGGCTCCGACTCCGCGAGTTTCACCATCGCGGCGATCCGGCTCGCGCCCTGCGAGGCGAGCGCGTGCGCGGCCTGTTCCTTCTGCGCCCTCTTGTCGGCGGCCTCCGGAGCGCGATGGTAGAGGTCGAGGACCGTCTCCTTTGCCCGGCGGTAAACCTCGCCGCCCTCGTCCTCCTTCCAGCGCGAGCGATCCCACGCGATCCAGACGCCGCGCCGGATGACGTAGCGGAGTTCGGCGCCGTGACGTGCCACGAGGCGGAGGGCGTTCCCGAGGTCGGAGGGCTGCGCGTCGATCTCCGCCGGGGGCCCGTTCGGCGAGCCGCCGTTCGACTCGTAGTCCTCGATCACCTGCTGCGCGCGGGCGGCTGCGTTCTCGCGATCCGCGCAGTCCTTCACGATCCGCGCGTAGTGCTCGACGTTCGCCGAGTACGGCACGCCGTCGAGAAGGCTCGCGATGTAAGCGGGCCCGCCGACTCTCTCCAGATCGCCCCGCTGGAGCAACTCGTCCTTGACCGTGACCGTATCGATCGCGACGCCGCGTTCGTTGAGCGCCACCATCGCGAGCAAGATTCGACGGTGAGCGTCGCGAAAGTCCTCGGGGTCGACGTTGCTGACCGCTCGATCGAGGGCGCCGTTGTCGAGAAGGATCGCGCCGAGCGTCGAGCGTTCGGCCTCGCGCCGCCGCATCAGCGTCTCGGCGTTCACGCGCCCCCCTCCAGCGATACCACACGGCGGCGGTAGCGGTGACCGAGCAGGAGGCCGCGGACCTGCCGCTCGCGGCGGCCTTCGATCCACTCACGAAGGCGATCGGGCTCGAAGCGCAGGACTCGGCGCCGCCCGCCGCCGCCCGCCACCAGGACGCAGGGGAGGGATTCGCGGTCGACCAGGACCGAAAGCATGGAGCGGGAGACACCGAGGAACGCCGCCGCCCCACGGGGCTTGAGGAGTCCGGATTCGCGATCGGTCGCCATCGCGGGACAGAATGCGGGAGCTACCGAAGCGGAACAAGGTCCTCCACGGGGACATCATCAGGCCGTTCATTTGTCCTTGTTGCGGAGGGTATTAGGCTGTCGGGGTGTCGAGTGGCGGGGGCAGCAGTCGGCGGTCCCAACCTTCGGGTCTGCGACCGAACGAGATCCGCCACGGTTGGAGTTCAGGAAAGAAGGCCTTGATGTGCGCGTCGGCCCGCTCGATCGCGCGCGTGTCGCCACCGACTCGGACGATGCGCTTCGCCAGAGCACCGGGCTTGCGAGCCGCGAAGGGGACCCCCGCGGCGTCCACCATCTTCCGGAACATGCCGGGACGCCGACGGCTTCCCTCGCTGAGGAACTCCTCTCGGGTGCAGGACTCGCGCTCGGCGAGGATCAGGTAGGCGCCGAAGGCACGAAGCAGGAGATCGTCGTCGCTCCCGTCCATCACGGGAGGCGAGAGGGTTCGGCGCCACTCTTCGCGTTCTCGGAGGATCTCGCGGGCCTCCTCTTGCCACCGCCGCGCCCGCTCGTTTCGCTCCGGCTCGAACTGGGCTGCGGCACGGAGGATTCTCTCAAAGCGTCGCGAGATGGTGGAGGTCCGTCTCCGGCTCAAGGGCCGGACGGTCTTGAATGAGTGTCCGACGAAGATGTCGGCGAAGAGTCGACGGAACGAGTCCTCGGGAACCGACACGACCAGGTGCTTCCGCCGACGATCGCCAAAGTGACCCGCGGCGCCTCCCCACCTAAAGCGTCGGGAACGAGGGACAAGGAACGGGCGCGGATACTGCCTGTCGAACACGCCTACTCCGTCCCACGCCTTGAGCAGGTGCTCTCGGCGGCGAATGAACTCGTCGGCCGGTGGAGGGGTCAGGTCCATCCTCGTCTCCGTCGAGGGCTCCGAAGGTGAAAGGCGCGCCCCCTGCCGGTCGGAGAACCGGCCCCGTCGCGAACGGGCGGGGGCGCGAAGCCGATTCTACACCTGCGCGCGCGGCCTCCCGGGGCGCCGCTCGGTGTCCGCTACGGTGTCCATTCGCCCTCGATCCGGCTCGATCACTCGATTGCGACGATCGCTCGAAGTGGCTATCATGCCTCGCGTTCCACGGAGGCCGTTGCGTTCATCCGGTACACAAGTTCAGACTTTCAAGACGGGAACACGGGTTCAAATCCCGTTGGGGACGCCAGACTCGCGGGCGGGACGGCGGAGGGTGCCGCGTGGATCTCTTCGAGCGCGTCACCCGGCTCTTCGAAGAGGAGCTCAAGGTCCCGCACGGCAATGTCTGCCGGCTGCGCTGCGATGCGCGCTACAAGCGGCCACTGTTGCCCTGGCACATCGGCGACCTGTACGAATCCGATCCGCGGCGCCTGGTGATCATCGGCAAGCCGCATCGCGAGGATGAGCCGACGACATCGCGACCGGCCGGGACGCAGGATGGCCGTGCCACCGCGGACCGCCTGTTCCGCACCAAGTCGTGGCCGTTCTGGCGCTACACCCGGGAACTGCTGCGCCGGGTTTACGGATCGCCCGAGGAGGGCTGGCGCCGCGTGGTTCTGACGACCATCGTCAAATGCACCAACGCGACCGGCGCCGGTGCCGGCGGCGACACGACCACGAGGGCGATGAAGGAGAGCTGCATCCGGGAGGCGGGGGTCATCCGCGAGGAAATGGCGCTCCTCGCGCCGCGGACGCTCGTCCTGTTCACCGGTGGCGGTTACGACGAGTGGATGGGGCGGCTGTGCTGGGAATACCGCCAGGTCTGGGAGGACCGCAGCGATCGCCGCGGCATGGTGCGGTGCGGCAACATCCCGCTTCCGTGGTGGGAGGCGGCGATCACCGGCGGCGCGGCGCCGGTGCGGGTCCTGCGCGTCGGTCATCCGCGGGGCAAACCGCTCGATGACTACGTCGCGCGCGTCGCGGACTGGATAGGGAGGCACGGGGAATGAAGGATCAAGGGCGGGTGCGGACGGCGATCGTGACCGGCGCGTCGGGCGGGATCGGACTCGAGATCGCGCGGCTTCTGGCGCGCGATGGGGCGCGCGTCCTCATGGTGGCGCGGGACGAGGATCGCCTGCGCCGGGCGGCCGGTTGGGTTCGTGGCGAATCGCCGACGGCCGAGACGCTGAGCTTGGCCACCGATCTGGCGCTGCCCGGGGCGGCCGCCGTGGTCGAGGCCTGGGCCGCCGCCGAGGCGGGCCCGGTCGACTTTCTCGTGAACAACGCCGGCGTCGGCACCGGCGGGTCGTTCGCCAAAGGCGACAGCGAAGCCGATCGGGCGATGGTCGCGCTCAACGTCGTCACCCTCATGGAACTGACCCGCCCGTTCCTGCGATCGATGATCGCGGCGCGCCGCGGCCGTATCCTCAACGTCGCGTCGATGGCCGCCTTTCTGCCCGGCCCGATGATGGCGGTTTACTACGCCAGCAAGGCGTTCGTGCTGTCGTTCTCGGATGCCCTCGCCGAGGAGTGCCATGACACCGGGGTGACGGTGACGGCGCTCTGCCCCGGTCCGACGATCACCGGCTTCCAGCGGCGCGCGGGGATCGAGAAGGCGGGGCTGCTGCGCGGCCCGCTGGTGATGCAGGCGGGGCCGGTGGCGCTGGCCGGTTACCGGGGGGCGCTCGAGGGGCGGCGCATCGTCGTCCCCGGTCTGGCCAACAAGGTGATGGTGCAGGCGCTGCGGCTGCTGCCGCGTGCCACCGCGGCCCACTTCGTGCGCCGGATCAACGCCGGTATCGAGTCGTTGTAGCGACCACGGCGCCGGTCGGGCTCATGCGGACCGGGCTCGATGCCGGCCGGCGACGGCCCACAGCCCCACCCCCGCCAGCAGCGCGAGAGCGCCGGCCACCGCGGTCAGTGGCTCCTCACGGGCGGTCGCCACCAGCACCACGAGCCAGGTGCCGCCGAGCACCGCGGCGTTGACGATCGGCCCGAATCGCCCGCCGGGGATCCGGAAGCCGTCGGGCACCGCGTGCGCCACCCGCCGCGCCCGCACCACCGACAGCAGGAGCAGGAGGTTGTAGGCCCCGAAGAGCCAGACGTCGACGATCAGCAGTTCGGCGAACGGCACCAGCGCCAGCAGCGAGTACAGAACCCCGTAGAGGATGAGCACGCGGTGCGGCGTGCCGTGGCGCGGATGACGGACGACGAGCCAGGCGGGGAGAAAGCCGTCGGCTGCGAACGCCCAGGCGAGCCGCGACCACCACAGCACGTACGCCATGAAGATCACCGTGAAGCTGGCGACGCTGCCGAGGAAGGCCCAGTTGCCGAGGAAGGGGCCGCCGAGGGCCTCGCCGATGGAGGCGAACTGGCCCGACTGCCAGTCGCGCCACCCGCCCACGGCCGCGAGCGCCGCCACCATCGGCACGACGTACGACAAAATCACCAGCGGTGTGACGATCAGCAGCACCTTCGGGATGGTCCGCCGCGGGTCGTCGATCTCCTCCGCCGCGGTGGAGACCTCGGCGTAGCCGGAATGGAACCAGATCGCCAGCGCCAGACCGGCGCCGAGGCCGTGCAGGGACGTGCCGTCGGCGCTCCACGGGACGAAAGGGTTGAACCGCCAGCGCGCCGCCGCGGCGATGACGATCCAGACGAGCGGGGCGATCAGGAAGGCGTTCAGCACCAGCGCCGCCGCGCCGACGATGCGGATGCCGCGCACATTGAGCCAGGTCAGGATTGCGACGAAGGTCGCCGCCGCGATCCACCGCCCGAACCAGCCGAGACCGGGGATCCAGTACTCGAGCGTGGTGGCGAACAGCACCGGGTAGAGGGCGTTGTCGAGGATCGACGAGAACAGACTCCAGATGCCGGCCTGATAGCCCCAGAACCGGCCCATGTACTCGAGGACCCAGCGGTAATACCCGCCCTCGACCGGGCGGCGGGCCGAGAGCTCGGCGGTGGCGAGCGCCAGCGGCACCCCCCAGAGGCCGGCGGCGAGGACCAGAAGCGCCATCAGCAGGCCGGGGCCGGTGCGCGCGACGAAGTCCTCGGTGCCGTACGGGCCGCCGCACGCCGAGGCGTAGAGCAGGCCGGCGGCGGAGAGCAGGCCGGCCCGCCGCAGGGGCGCGATCGCCGCGTCGCTCATCGCGCCGGCGGGTCTCCGGGGCCGCGCCCTTCGCGCCCCTCCTGGCAGGGAACGCAGTGCGTCGCGAACGGCACCGCCTTGAGGCGCGCCACCGGGATCGGGTCACCGCAGGCGGCGCACACCCCGTAGCGTCCGGCGTGCAGCCGGGCGAGGGCGGCATCGATCTGGCGCAGGCTCTGGTCGAGCATCTCGAGCATCGCCACGTCGGCGCCGCCCTCGCGGCTCGCTTTCCAGCCGTGGACGCCTTCGCTGTCGCCGGCGGCGTCTCCCGACAGCTGCCGTTCGAGCGCCTGGTGGCGCCTGACTTCGACCTCGAGGCGTTTCTCGGTGAGCGCTGCGAGCAGCTCGTCCCGGCGTGCCTCGCCAAGGTTATCCGCCATGCGCCGCACTATACCGTCAGAAGTGGTACCCGAGGGAGACATACGGGAACGAATCGCCCCCCTGGGGCCCGAGTCCCCAGCCGTAGTCGAGCCGGATCACCAGCGGCTGGTCGGGGACGACGAAGCGCACGCCGACACCGGCGCCGAACAGGGTCTGGCGCGTTCCGTCGGTGGTGTCGAACGCCGTGCCGATGTCGAAGAAGATGGCGGCCTTGAGGCGGCGCGCGAAGCGCGGCTCGAAGGGAGCCGCCGTGGCATCGCCCGCCTCGCCCGGTCCGACCGGGCGCGCCTCGAGCGGACGGGCGAACGGGATCCACAGTTCCGACTGGGCGTCGACAACGCCGCGCCCGAGCCAGGTGTCCTCGCGGTAGCCGCGCACCGTCGACACGCCGCCGAGGGAGTACAGCTCATACACCGGCACCGGCCGGTCGAAGACGCCGCCGTGGAAGCGCACGTCGCTCTCGAATCCGCCGCCCAGCCGCGTGTGCCAGACCATCTCGAGGTCGGGTCGTATCCAGGCGGGCTGGGAGCCGAACCCGAGGGCGAACTGGACCGACGGGGTCGTGCTCAGGGAGAAGCTCGGCTGCGCCCATGTGTGCCGGTACTGGTGGGCCAGGCCGAGACCGAGGATGGTCTGGCCGACCGGGTCGGCGGCGGCACTGCCGTCGAGAAGCACCTCCTCGTAGCGCAGCGTGGTCTCGTAGCGCAGGTTGTGGCGCGGCGCGAGTCCGAGCAGGCGGGCGCCGAGGGCGACCGACACGCCGGTGGTGCGCTGGTCCTGGGTCTCGCCGTCGAGAAAGCGGTTGTTCTGGAAGCTCGAGTAGAGGGATCCGCCGAGGTCGTACAGTCGGCGTGGATCGTGGCGCTCGGCGACGAAAGGGGCGGTGTAGGTGATGGTGGCGCCCCAGGCGGCGTTGAACTCGGGGCTCACGGTCAGACGGTCGTAGGAGCGCAGGAGGTCGCGGCGCTGGTAGACCATGCCGGCGTTGGCGCCGCTGCGCGGACTGTAGCCAGCCGTGCCGCCGATGTAGTTGCGCCGGCGCGAGGGGGTGGTGCCGTTCTCGGGCAGCGGCGCCAGGCTCTGGATGAGAAGCGCCCCCTGCGGGTAGCCATCGGCTGTTGCCGGCAGACCGGGAATGAACAGGAGCATGTAGCCGAGTTTGGTGAGCGCGATCCGGTCGGTGTGGTAGCGCTCGACGTTGTAGAGGTCGCCGGGGCGCGACTGCATGACACCGAGCAGCACGTCGCGCGGAGCGGAAGCGGGGACGGGATAGAGTTTTTTCTCGTCCTCGACCGCCGCGGCAACCACCCCGAGCGCCGCGAGATCGGAGGGGTCGAAGGTCACGAGGGCGATGCGATGGCTGCTCTCGCGGATCACCGCATCGAGACGGCCCGCATCGCACACGATCTCGATGGTCGGGACGTAGCCGAGGGCGCGGTAGCGCGCCGCCAGGTTTTCGGCGATGCGCGGCGGATCGCAGTCGGCGCCGACCTCCTCCTCGAGGTAGCGCCGCAGCCTGTCGGCTGCGATCACGCCCGCCCCTGCCGGGGCGCCCTCGAACGGCACCAGGCGGATCGAGCCCGCCGCAGTGATGGTCTGCGCCGGCGCCGGCGTGGCGCCAAGGCAGGTGATGGCGAGACCGGCGGCAGCGAGCCCCCATGGAATTCGCGGCGTGAAGCGCCGGGCGGCGTGCAGGGTCATCGCCGCTGTCTACGCGGCGGGGAGCGTCCTGTCAAGGTACGGTGTTGATCCCGGCATGCCACTGGGGCGATACTCCCACGCTCCCGGACCCGGGGGGCCGGGCAATGGAGGATGCGAGATGCGTACTGCGTGGCGCCGTTGGGCGCCCCTGATGGTTCTTGCGGCGGGTATCGTCGCGGCCGCGTCGCCGGCAGCGGCGGTCGAGTTCGAGAAGAAGTCGTGGGAGGTCGGGGCCGACATCGTCAGCACGACCTACGACAACGACAGCACCATCTCGGACACATTCGCATGGGACGTGCGCGGCGGCTACATCTGGGCGCCGCGCCACGAGGCGCAATTCACCTTCGGGATGCAGACGGCGGACAACGCCACGAAGGGCAGCGACGCCACCTACGACATCACCAGGTGGACCATCGACTACGTCTACAACCTCAAGGTCAAGAAGCCCGAATCGAAGCTGGCACCCCTGCTCATCTTCGGCGTCGGCACCATGTCGTACGACGGCGGCGGCGGGAGCGAGAGCACGACGGTCTTCGAGGGTGGTGGTGGCGTGCGGATCTTCTTCACCAAGAAGTTCGCCATGCGGATCGACGGCAAGATCTGGCACTTCCACGGCGACAGCCAGAGCAGCGAGACGGGCGTCCCGCGCGACGGCTTCTTCGCGTTCGATGCGGACATCGGTGTGTCGTACGTGTTCGGCGGGGGCGCCTAGCCTAGCGCGGGTTGTCCGGGGGCTTCGCGGGCGCGGGTGATGGCGCGGGCGGGGCCTTGGGGGTCGTCGACGGTGTGGCGCCTGCCGCGGAACCCGGCGCCGGCGTGGCGGGCGTCGTCGCAGGCGCGGCGGCCTTCGGAGCGGCGAGCGGGGGCGCGTCGGGGTCGGGGACGCGTACCGAACGGTCGTCGTCCCGCCCGCCGACGTGCACCGCGCGCAGGAGCAGGGTCCCCCGATCCTCCTCGGGCTTCAGCTCGACGCGGTACGACGCCCCTTCACCCGAGCGGCAGGCGGTGCAGGGGACCGGCTTCTCCCGCAGCGGCTTCTCCTTGTCGTCGGCGCCGAGCGCCAGCAGCCGGAATCCCGCCAGGTCGAATTCGTGCGTCGTGCGCCATTCGAGGCGGCGCCCGTCCTTGTCGCGCACCCGGCGTGCGTCGATGATCTTCTGCTCGCACCGGTCGCCGCGACCGTCGGCGTCGACATCCTCCTGGCGCGGGTTTGCCTGCTCGGGGCAATTGTCACAGGCGTCGCCGACCCCGTCGGCGTCGCTGTCGGCCTGCGCCTTGTTCGCCAGCAGCGGGCAGTTGTCGCAGGGGTCGCCGAGGCCGTCGCGGTCGGTGTCCTCCTGCCCCGGGTTCGGCAGGGCGGGGCAGTTGTCGCACTTGTTTCCGGCGTCGTCGAAATCGACATCCTCCTGCCTGGGATTGGTGGCGCAGGGGCAGTTGTCCTCATCGTCGGCGATGCCGTCCTCGTCGACGCACGGCTCCTTCTCCGGCGCGGCCTCGGCGCCGGACCCTTCGAGCGCGGTGCCGGCACCCGGCGTCGTCACCTCCGTCGCCCGATCCTGCGGCGGCTTCGCACTGTCGCCCGTGCCGGTTGCATCGGCAGCGTCGGCATCATCTGCCCCGGGATCGTCCCCCGCGGGCTCGTCCTTCTTCTCGGGGTCGGGTGGTACCGAGGCGGCATTGACCGGCGTGGAGTTCGCCGAGACGATCGGCGTCAGGTAGTTCCCGACCAGTGCCAGGCCGACCGCGAAATAGACGCACTCGCCGCCCGGGTCGGGCACCCGGGTCGCCATCGACGCCGGGGCGCCCACGGTCGTCACCGGCGACCAGAGTCCCGAAGTGAGCAGACTCGAAAGCGGCGGCTGCCGGCAGGAGGAGCGGTTCATGTAGAGGACGTAGCCACCGAGGACGGCGCGTGGCCGGCCGGGCGAATCGGTGCAGGTGCGCTGCGCAGGCTGCACGCAGTCGTCGTAGGTCGGGAAGGGGGCCCACTGTAAATCGACGAGCAGGCTTCCATCGCCCGCTGCCCTGACGTTGCCGACCACAGGTGTCGGCAGATTGACCGCGGCGATGGGGCTGAAATCGTCCGTGTTGGGAATGGACGGGTGAGCGTATTCGACCATGTAGAGGGCATGGTCCTGGTCGTATCCCACCGACAGAACGATGCCGACGCCGCGGTGCTGGGGTGACCCCTCGTTCACCGCCGAGTTGATCGCCACGACGATGGGATGCCCCCAGTCCCCGGGCTCGTTGGCACATCCGGCCGCGAGCGGCGAGGCCCAATCGCCGGCGACCGTGACCACGCCGTCGCCCGCCGAGCCCGCCCGGGGTTGGCACTGGCCACCCGAAATCTCCTCACCCGCCGAGCGGCAAAAGATGACCGCTTGCCCGGTGTGGATCGCTGCGTTCGTGTAGAGCCAACTGAAGCCGATGATCCGGTCTTCCGGCAGGCCGGTCCAGTACGAACCGAAGCCGTGTGTGATCGGCCGGAAGTCGGCGCAGGCGGCGCGCACCGGGGCCGGAGCCAGCACAGCGGTCAGCACCATGGCGACGAAGAGCGGCAATGTCCTCAAGGCGGCCATCTCCGGTCTTTAATATCATCAAAATCAGTCCAGTCAAGGAATATGCGTCCACGGAAGTCGCCGTCGGCCCGCTTGCGGCCCCGGGGCGGCGCCTATAGAATCAGCGTCGGCCGACACCCCCATGGACAAACCGACCCGTTCTCATCAGAGGATCTTCACCATCGACGAAGCGCGCGCGCTTCTGCCGCTGATCGCCCCCGAGATCGAGGACCTGGTGGCGACGTTCCAGCAGATCCGCGGCGAGATTGAGCAGACCGCGGGCCAGACGGGTCTCGATATCGACAGCCCCGACCTCGCCGGGCACCTCGAAGCGCGCGGCGTCGTCGGCCGGCTGTTCGAGAAGGTCCGCTCGAGCCTCGAGCGCATTCACGACCACGGCTGCATCGTCAACGGTCCGGAGGCGGGCCTGGTCGACTTCCCCTGTCTCTACAACAACGAGATCGTCTTCCTGTGCTGGAAGCACGGCGAGCCGACCATCGGCCACTGGCACCGTATCCCCGACGGCTTCGCCGGGCGCCGCCCGCTCCTGGCCGCTGACGAGGCGGCCGACGAAACCCGGGTCCACTGAGACGCCCGGCGTACCGCGGCCGGGGCACCGGCCGATCTCCCCGAGGACCGCGATGACCGCCCGGGCGGGAACCACGATCGAGGCGACCATCACCGACCTCGCCCTCGAGGGGCGGGGAGTGGCCCGGGAAGACGGCCTGGTCCTGTTCGTCGAAGGGGCGCTGCCCGGAGAGCGGGTGCGCGTCAGGATTCAGCGGGTCCGTCGCGCCTTCGCCGAGGGGCGGGTGGTCGCCATACTGACGGCGTCGCCGGACCGGGTGACACCCCCCTGCCCGCACTTCGACTCCTGCGGCGGGTGCGACCTGCAACACCTGGCGACAGCGGCGCAGGCGGAGGCCAAACGCCGCCAGGTCGCCGCCGCCCTGCGGCGCATTGCCGGTCTGGGCGAGGTCGATGTGCGGCCGACCGTGCCGGCCCCCGACCCGCTCGGCTACCGCTTCCGCATGGACTTCGACTGGCGACCCGGGACGGCGGGGCCGCTGCTCGGCCTGCACCGCCGCCGCTCAGCCGGGGAGGTCGTGCCGATCGATCGGTGTCTGCTGGCGGGGGAGCAGACGACCGCGATCGTCCGTCTGGCGCCGCTCGAGGCTGCGCGGCATCGGCTCACGGCCTGGGATCCGCGTCACCATCGGGGACTGTTGCGGCGCCTCTCGGTTCAGGAGGCGCGTGGCACGCGTGAGGTTCTGCTCTCGCTCGAGACCGGGCGGGGCGATCCGCCGGCGCTGGGTGCATTCGCCACAGCCCTCGCGCGGCGCTTCCCCAGACTGGTCGGGGTCGTCCGCCAGGAGGTGGGGCACGACGGCCGGTCGGCGGGCGTTTCGATCCTCGCCGGACGGGACTACCTGCACGAAGAACTGGAGGGTGATCGCTGGCGCATCCCGTCGGAGGCCTTCTTCCAGCCGAATCCGGCCGGGAGCCTGCTGGTCAGGCGCCATGCCATCGCGGCCTGTGGACTGCGGCCGGGCGCGTCTTTGCTCGAACTCTATGCCGGAGTGGGGTTCTTCACGGTCGCCGCCGCCCGGGCGGGCGCGCGGGTGGTGGCGGTCGAGGGGGTCGCGGCGGCCTGCGCGGCCGGGCGCGACAACACCCGGCGCTTCGGCGATGCCTGCCGTTTTGTTCACGATGACGTGACCGCCGCCCTGCCCGGCCTCGTCGGCGAGGCCTGGGACGCGGTGCTGCTCGACCCGCCGCGCGCCGGGCTCGCCTCCGAGGCAATCCCGCACCTGGCGGCGGCACACCTGCCGCGCCTGGTGTACGTGTCGTGCGATCCGGGGACGATGGCGCGCGATCTCGGCCGGCTGGTGCGCGAGAGGGGCTGGCGTCTCGGCGAGGTCACGCCGTTCGACATCTTTCCGCAGACGCAGCACCTGGAATGCGTCGCGGTGCTCGATCGGGTCTGAGTTCGTCAGGCCCCGGCGGCCATCGCCGGCGGGGCGACGCGAATGAGACCGCTGGCGAGGAGCTGGTGCAGCGCGGTGTAGGCCTCGAACTCCCCGAGACGGGCCGATTCGACGATCTCGGCGATCGAACGGGAGCCGTCGACCAGCGGGAGGAGACGACGCTCGGCGTCGCCGACGTCGGTGCGTGACGCCAGGTCGGCGACCTTGGCCGCCGGCTCCGGGATGGCATGGTCGTCCGGGAGGGCCGACCGCAGTCGGTTCCACTCGTCCAGCCGGTGGATGCCGTCCATGATGATCTTGGTGGTCGACATCGACAGGGTGATCTTCTCCTGCTGCTCGACCGCCCCCTCGACGAACTCGAACATGCCGCTGCGCCAGTGGAAGAGCGAGTAGACGATCTCGAGCACCTGCTGCTTGACCGCCCAGTGCAGTTGCTCCGCGGTGATGAAACCCATGCGCACCAGGACCTTGCCGTGGCGCGTGGTTTCGTCGATCTTCGCCGCCGACAGGGCGTTCTGCTCCGGCGTGATGATGCCCTGGCGGACCAGGAAGTTCCCGAGGCTGTTGCGCACCGAATTGGAACGGGCGAAGACGATCTCCCCCGCCTGCCAGGTGAGGATGCGGGTTTCGGCCCCCCGGGTCAGCCGCAGGGCGCCCGATTTCTTGCCCAGGGCCAGCATGCTGAAGATGTCGGACAGGTTGAACGAGGACATGTCGCCGCTGAGGACGCTGCGGGAGTTCATCGGCCGCCCTCGGGGCCCGCGGGCGCCCGGGTGCTGTAGATTGGCAGCAGGGGTGCCACGACGATTCTTGACACCCCCCGGGTGCCCCGGTACACTTCGCCCGCATCAAGACGGTGCGGGTCCCCGGAACCCTTTGGCATCAGTGATTTGGCCGGGTCCGCGTCGATCGGTCGCGACCACACGGGCGTGCCGGAGGGCCGGCGGCGGATGCGGCGAGGGCGAGGGGAGGAGGGCGTCATTTCATGGTGACACGAAAGCCTGCGGCGGCCGTCCTGGTGATCGCCCTTGGCATGCTGGGATGCAGCAAGACGCAGGACACGGCCCCCGAAACGCGCATTTTCGGTGACCCACCGGCCATCAGCGGCGTGACCCTCAACGTCACGCCAGAAACGGCCACATGCGACGTGACGACGGCGTTCGCGGGCTACCTCTGCCTCGGAAGCGTGGCCCGCCCGGACACCTACGACTTCTCGCCGGGTCCGACCATTGAAGTCAGCGTCGGCTACACCCAGTTCGAGTTTCTCGTGCAGGCGACCGATCCGCAGAGCACGCCGAGCCAGAGCGACATCCTCCTGGTGACGGCGAGCTTTCTGTCGCCCACGGATCAAGGCGCGATCGAGGAAACCAGCCTGCTCCTCCTTGACGACGGCAGCGCCCTCAAGTTCCCCTGGAGGCAGGGCCAGGAGCCGCGCGATGACTGCACCCTCACTCCCGAATGCATCTGCAACGCGATGGAGTATGATTTGACCACCAACGACAGTCTGGGGGGGGACGATGTGTTCACCCGCGGCTTCGCGTTCCTCGCCCCGGGTGCGGGCATTCCGGCGAACGCCTCGGGGGTCGTCGAATCCTGCGTCGCGCGCGAGCGGCACCAGGCGCCGTTTTCCGCGGGCAAGTTCATCGGGACGACCCTCGACTTCAAGATCGAGGCCATCGACCGTTCCGGCAACGACACGATATGGCCGGAACGCCCCGCGGGCCCGATCACTCCGGTAACCTACAGCTGTGTCGGCGACGACTGCGCCTGTTGCATCGTGACCGATCCTGACCCCCTCTCGCATTGCGGTGGGAAAACGGGCATGGTTGCGCGCGCCGGTGGCGATTGGCCGGAGGGGCAGGGCTTGTGCCAGTCGTCTCCTCCGTTCTAGTCGCAACGCCAACACTCCATTCGTAGCGCCGCCGCTCCAGTCCATTACGCCAGACCCCGTCGCCGCCCTTCCCGCACGGTTTGCAGCCGTGTCTCCGGGAGGCGGGCAAGCGCGAATTTAGGGTCCGGGACCACGCCGATCAAGGTGGAGAGCCGGGCTTCTGAGCGGCGGACAGCCCCTCAGGGCTGCGAACCGAGCAGGCGCACCATCTGCACGGCCACATCGGGGGTGATCGTGCGGGCCTCCAGGGCGATGGCCGTCGAGCGAAGCGCCAGGATCCGGTGCAGCCGCCGGAGATCGGGCGGCAGGCTGCGCAACACCTCGCCGTGCAGCCGCAGGGTGGTGAAATCGCCACGCGAGACCGGGCCCGTCAGCGCCTTGACTGTGCCGAGGTGGGCGACATTGTCGACAGTCCCCCGCACCAGGGGAAGATAGAGGCGCGCCGCCTCTTTGCGGCTGAGACCGAGGCCGCGGGCGGTCTCGAGCGCCAGCGACAGCAGCGCCACGAGGTCGTTCGACATCAGGCAGGCGATCAGGTGGTACAGCACCTTGGCCTGCCGTGGGATAGTCACGGGAACGCCGCCGAATCCCTGCACGAGGCGCCGGAGCGGCGCCACCGCCCCGGCGTCCCCCTCGATGGCAAACGGCGTCCCCTCGACACTCGGGAAGCCGGCGCGCGGGTCGGCGACGCTGGCGAGGGGGTGCAGCGAGGCGGTGCGGGCGCCGATGCGCGCCAGCGGCTCGAGGGCGGAGGAGGAGAGGGCGCCGCTGGTGTGCGCCACGATGCGACCGCGCCACCCGAGTCGCGCCGCCGCCAGCTCGCGCGCCACCAGGGCGATGGCGCTGTCGGGCGTGGCGATCAGAACCATGCTGCCCTGCGCGGCGGCACGGGCGTTGGAGGCGGACGGCTCGCCGCCGCCGATGAACCTGGCGGCCTGGCGGGCCGAGCGCAGCGTCTTGCAGGTGATGCCGCGCGGTTCCCACCCCTTGGCGACGAGCAGCCGGCCCAGCGTCCTGCCGAGCCGGCCCGCCCCGAGGATCGTGAAGGTCCTGGAGTTCATCGTCGTCCCTCCCGCACCCGCAGCCCCTGGATGAGTGTCTCGAAGGGGGCCGGCCTCGAGGCGCCGAGCCGGATCATCGCACCATTCGCCGGATGGGCGAACTCCAGCCAGCGCGCGTGCAGCGCCATGCCGGCGTACGCGGTGAGGGCGGCGCGCGCCGGGTCCTCCGCCTTCCCGGGCGCCGGTCGGCGGCCGCCGTAGAGCGGGTCGCCAACGATCGGGTGGCCCATCGACGCCAGGTGAACGCGGATCTGGTGCGTCCGCCCGGTCTCGGGGTGGATCTCGAGGAGGGCCAGCGGACCGAGCCGCTCGAGAACCTTCCAGGAGGTGCGCGCCTCGCGGCCGTCGGGGCGGACCGCCATGCGGGTGCGCGCCGTGGGGTGGCGGCCGATGGCCCCGACAATCGTGCCGGAGGCGTCGCGCGGAATGCCCCAGACCAGAGCCTCGTAGGTCTTGCGCACCCGCCGCCCCTTGAACTGCGCCGACAGCGCGCGGTGCGCGGCGTCGTTCTTGGCGGCGACCAGGACACCGGAGGTGTCGCGGTCGAGACGATGCACGATTCCGGGCCGCTCGACACCGCCGATCCCGGACAGGTCGCGGCAGTGGTGCAGCAGGGCATTGACCAGCGTGCCGTGGCGCACACCGGCCCCGGGGTGCACGGTCAGGCCGGGCGGCTTGTTGATCACGATCAGGTCGGCATCCTCGAGCAGCACCTCGAGGGCGATATCCTCGGGCGCGAGCCCGGAGGGCTCCGGGGCGGGCCGCGCCACCTCGATGCGCTCGCCGCCGCGCACCCGCGCCGCGGCCCGCGCCGCGCGGCCGTCGACCAGGACATGTCCCTGGCGGATGAGGCGCTGCAGCGTGGCGCGGCTCTGGTCGGGGAGAAGGTCGGTCAGCGCCTGGTCGAGCCGCCGGCCGCGCGCGGTCTCGGGGAGGGTGATCTCGATACGGCGGTCGATGTCGCCCCGGTCGTCCGGCGCGCTCACCGGCGCCGCCGGCGGGCGGATGCCGCCGGCTCGGTGGCGGGGCGGCGCCCCAGGCGCACCAGCATCACCGCGGCGAGCGCCGCCAGCGGAATCGAGATCAACTGCGACGTCGACAGCCGGCCATCGGCGAAGACGCCGCGCGCGACGTCGCCGCGCCAGATCTCGACCACGCCGCGCAGCACGGCGTACATGAGGACGTAGGTCCAGAAGACCTGGCCCTCGAATCGTCGCCGGCGTCTCTGCCACAGCAATACGGCGAGGATGGCGACGTCGGCGAGGGCGTGGTAGAGCTGGGTCGGGTGGAGCGGTGTTCCGAGGGTGACGCCGGTCAGCTCGCGGGCGCGCGGGTCGGTGAAGGTGACCGCCCACGGCAGCGAGCAGGCCTGCCCGTAGCAGCAACCGGCGAGAAAGCACCCCAGCCGCCCCACCGCCTGCCCGAGGGCCAGGGCCGGTGCGGCGATGTCGGCCACCTTGCCGAGCGGCAGCCGGTGCCGGCGGACGTAGACCAGCCCGGCGCCCACCGCCGACGCCAGGCCGCCGTAGAAGACGCCCGCCGATCGCAGGCTCCGGAGCATCTCGGCGGGATGCTCGAAGTAGTAGCGCGCATCGACGGCATAGAGCAGCACCTTGGCGCCGATGAAACCGGCGATGAGACCGACGATGCCGAGATCGACGATGCGTCCGGGGTCGATGCCGTCGCGGCGCGCGCACGACACCGCGAGGCGCAGCGCCAGCAGGAAGCCGATGGCGTAGAACAGGCCGTAGGTGCCGACAGTGAACCGGCCCCAGGAGCCGAGGTCGATGTCAAAGAGTACGGGATGCATGGGTGGTGTCCAGGTTCGGCCCGGTCGGGGCCGGTTGGCGGCGATGACGGAGCAGGTCGAGCATCAGGAGGGTGACTCCGATGCAGATCGACGAATCGGCCACGTTGAAGGCGGGCCAGTGGTGCTCGCCGATGAACACGTCGAGAAAGTCGGTGACTTGGCCGAAGCGCAGCCGATCGGCCAGGTTGCCGACGGCCCCCGCCAGGATGAGCGCCAGGCCTCCCTGGGCCAGCCGGTCGGTGACCGGAGTGCGCATCTGGAACCAGAGGATCAGGCCGACCGCCAGGATCGGGACGCTGGTGAAAATCACCGCACGCCAGGGGTCGGGGAGGTCGTGCAGCATGCCGAACAGCGCGCCGCGGTTGGTGACGTGCGTGAGGTGGAAGAGCTCTGGCACTACCGGGATCGACTCGTGCACCGGCATGAGCGCCCGCACGAAGTGCTTTGTGGCCTGGTCGAGTGCCGCGACCGCGACGCTGACGAGCGCCCACGCCAGGCGTCGAGCCCGACCACCGGTCACCCGGCCGTACCCCGCGCCCCGAGGATTGCCGCGACGGTCGGCGCGCAGCGGCCGCAGAGTGCCGGCAGGGCGGTGTCGGCGCCGACGTCGGTACGCACGTTCCAGCAGCGCTCGCACTTCGTGCCCGTGGCCCGGCGCACCGCGATCCGCAGCCCGGGGAAGCGGACGCTGTCGAGGATCGGCTCGGGGA
>Ga0210377_10000901_pt1 | contig 28141 bp, 20 predicted proteins | sample PLM4_65_b1redo_FD_155480 | JGI IMG/M metagenome (GOLD analysis project Ga0210377, IMG submission 155480) | Groundwater sediment microbial communities from an aquifer in East River, Colorado, USA - PLM4_65_b1 redo | ecosystem: Environmental > Terrestrial > Soil > Riparian zone | place: USA: East...
CGCGCGGCGCTCGCCTGCGCCACCGGCCAGGCGGCGGAAGCCACCGCCATCCTCACGCTGTGCAAGGCGGGCGACCACGTGGTGTCGGCCTCCACGCTGTACGGCGGCACGCACACGCTGCTCGGCGTGAACCTGAAGAAACTGGGCATCGACACCACCTTCGTCAACCCGGAGGAGCCGGAGAATTTCAGGAAGGCGCTCAAGCCCAACACCAGGCTGCTGTACGCCGAGACGCTCGGCAATCCGCTGATCAACATCGTGGACATCGAGGCGATCGCGAAAATCGCCAAGGACGCGGAAGTGCCGCTGCTGGTGGACAACACCGTGCCCTCGCCCTACCTGTGCCGGCCCATCGAATGGGGAGCGGACCTGGTGGTGCACTCGGCCACCAAGTACCTGGGCGGCCACGGCACCACCATGGGCGGGGTGATCGTCGAGTCGGGCAAGTTCCCCTGGGGCAACGGCAAGTTCCCCGAGTTCACCACGCCCTCGCCCGGCTACCACGGCGTGATCTTCCACGAGACGTTCGGCGATTTCGGCTTCACCATGAAAGCGCGCATGGAAATCATGCGTACCTTCGGTCCTACGCTCTCGCCGATAAGCGCCTGGCTGCTGCTGCAGGGCGTAGAGACGCTCGCCGTGCGCATGGACCGGCACTGCGCCAACGCGCTCGCGGTGGCGAAGTTCCTGCAAGGGCACAAGCAGGTGGCCTGGGTGAACTACCCGGGGCTGGCGAACAACAAGTACTACAAGCTGGCGCAGAAGTACCTGCCGAAGGGCGCGTCGGGCCTGTTGAATTTCGGCGTGAAGGGCGGCGCCAAGGCTGGCGAGAAATTCATCGAGGCGGCGCAGTTCATGAGCCACCTCGCCAACATCGGCGACGCGAAGACGCTCATCATCCACCCGGCTTCCACCACGCACCGGCAGATGTCGGACGAGGATCAACTGAAGGCGGGCGTCACCCCCGACATGGTCCGCATGTCGGTGGGCATCGAATCGCTCGACGACATTCTGTGGGACATCGATCAAGCACTCACTGAGGCGGCCAAAGCATGATCAGCTATCAAATCATCGAGCACGGCAAACCCCTGCAGAAAGTGATGCAGGAAACGCCCAAGCCCACCGGCACCGAGGTGCTGGTGCGCGTCACGCGCGCGGGCGTATGCCACTCCGACGTGCACATCTGGGACGGCTACTTCGACTGGGGCGGCGGCAAGCGCTTCTACGTGAAGGATCGGGGCTGCGTGCCGCCCTTCACGCTCGGCCACGAGCCTTTCGGCGTGGTTGCCGCCGTCGGGCCACGCGCGAAGGGCGTCAAGGTCGGCCAGAAAAGGATCGTCTATCCCTGGATCGGTTGCGGCAAGTGCCCGGTGTGCAAGGCGGGGCAGGACAACTACTGCATGAAGGCGCAGTTCCTCGGTGTGATGAAGCCGGGCGGCTACTCCTCGCACGTGCTCGTTCCTCATCCGAAATACCTGATCGATGCCACCGGCATCGACGAGGGCTTTGCCGCGACGCTCGGGTGCTCCGCGATCACCGCCTACAGCGGCCTCAACAAGCTGCCCAAGCTCGGGCCGAAGGACTGGATCGCGGTGATCGGCTGCGGGGGCCTCGGCCTCGTCGCCCTGTCCATCCTCAAGGCGAAGGGCGTGAAAAACGTCATCGCCTGCGACGTGGACGAAACGAAGCTCGCGGCGGCGAAGAAGCAGGGCGCGAAGCTCACGCACGATACGCGGGCGCCGGACGCGGTGCAACAGCTCGGGCAGCTCGCCATGGGCAACCTCGCCGCCTCGATCGACTTCGTCGGCATGCCCGCCACCGCTGCGCTCGGCCTGGGCGCGCTAAGGAAGGGCGGGCGCTACGTGCTCTGCGGGTTATACGGCGGGGAGCTCGTGCACCCCCTGCCGCCAATCGCGCAGCGCGCCATCGGCATCGTCGGCTCCTACGTGGGCAACCTGCAGGAGCTTAAGGAGGTGGTGGCGCTGGCGAAGAAGAAGAAACTCAAGCCGACGCCCGTGGAATTGCGCCGGCCGGACGAGGTCAACCGCACGCTGGAAGAGCTGAAGGCCGGCAAGGTGCTCGGACGCGTGGTGCTCGATTTCGAGGCCGCGCAGTGACTTAGGCGGGAATGCTCGCGCGCGGCTGAGCGCCGTCACCGCGCGGTCATGCTTCCTTCAAATTCCCGCAATGGTCGGCCGGTACCTTGGCCGCGCTTCCCCAAAAGGCGAAGCGACCGATTCCCAACCATTGCGGAGAAAACAGATGGATTCGAAGGAGGCATTGAAGGACGGCCGGCGCGGCTTTCTCAAGCGCACGGCCGCGATCGGCGGCGCGGCATTCACCGCCGCCACGCTGCAATCCCTCGCCGCGCATCGCGCCTGGGCGAACGGCGAGCGGGACGAGCACGGCCTCGGGCGGCGCGGCTACGGCGAACCGCAGCCGCTCGCCGACCAGGACGGCCGCATGATCCTCGCGCTGCCCAGGGGCTTTCGCTACACCACGTTCGGCTTCCTCGGCTCGCCGCTCCTGAACGGCGGCGGGTTGCACGCGAGGAATCTCGACGGCATGGCCGCCTTCGACGGACCGGGACGCACCGTGCGCCTGATCCGCAACCACGAGGTGCGCAACGCGCCCGGCGTCATGACCGGCGCCGTCGAGGGGCCGAGCGGCACCAAGTACGACGCGCTCGCCGGCGGCGGCACCATCACCCTCGACTACGATCCGAAGCAGCATCGCGTGGTGCGCGAGTTCATCAGCCTGAACGGCACCATCGTCAACTGCGCCGGCGGGCTCGCCTACCGCGACGCCGGCTGGCTCACCTGCGAGGAGACCGTCGCCGGGGTGAAGAACGGCTGGCGGCAGCCGCACGGCTACACCTTCTTCGTGCCCGAGGACGCGCACGGAACAGTGCCGGCGGTGCCGTTGAAGGCGCTCGGGCGCTTCTCCAAGGAGGCGGCGGTGGCGGACAACTGGACCGGCATCGTCTACCAGACCGAGGACCCGGGCTCGGGCGTGGGCGCGGGGTTCTACCGGTTCCTGCCGGAAGACAAGCGCGACCTCACGCGCGGCGGGAAGCTGCAGCTGCTGCGGGTGAACAGCCAGGCCCAGTACGACGCGCGCGAGGGGCAGGCGATCGGGCGCGAGCTCGAGGTGGACTGGGTCGACATCGCCAACCCCGATCCCAACCTGGAGGCCGGCGAGCCGGGCTGCTTCGCGCAGGGCTTCGCCGCGGGCGGCGCCAAGTTCAACCGGCTGGAGGGGATCTACCGCGGCAACCGCGGCGCGATCCTGTTCCTGTCCACGAGCGGCGGCGACGCGAAGAACGGCGACGTCAACTCGGACGGCTTCCGCGAGGGCTACGGGCAGTTGTGGCTGTACAAGCCCAGGCACCAGGACGGGGGCACACTCGAGCTGGTGTACGAGTCCACGGGCGTGGACGCCCTCGACTCGCCGGACAACCTGTGCGTGACGCCCGCGGGCGGGTTCCTGTTCTGCGAGGACGACGCCGGGAGCAACGACAACGACACCCACCCGGTCGCGCCGGGCATCACCGACGTGAACCGGCTGGTGGGCCTGGGTCGGGACGGCGAGCCCTTCACCTTCGCGGTGAACGTGCTGAACGATACGGAGTTCGCCGGGGCTTGCTTCAGCCCGGACGGGGAGATCCTGTTCGTGAACGTCTTCGGAACCGGGGCGGCGGGGAGCGGGATGACCTGCGCGATCACGGGGCCGTGGAGGCGCGGGGCGCTTTAGAACGCTTACTGCAAATTAGAATGGGGGCGTGAGAAGCGCCCCCATTTTTTTCCTGTTGTCCTGCGTCCTCAGCCTCGCCGTTCAGGCGTCGGAGAGTCCCGCCGGCTGGCGGCCCTGGATCGAGGACGCCGAGGCGCCGGTCACCACGCCCGCGCCCGTGTTTCCGGATCGGGCCACCCTCGACAAGCTGCGCGGGAACCGCGACTGGCTCGAGCGCTGGGCGCGGCCGCCGCCTTCGTTGTCCTGGAGCGACATGGTGTCCGGGCTGGTGGTGAAGTACCAGCAGAACCCGCTGCGCGCGCAGCGCAACCACACCTACGTGCAAGCGGTGATCCACGACGCGCTCGTCTTTTGCGCGCGCCGCGGCTGCGAGGCCACCGTGCGGCCGGTGGCCATGCACGCGGCGGCGAGCCGCATCCTCGACTTCCTCTATCCGGACGAGAGCCGCGGGCGGCACGAGGCCCTGGGACATTCCGCCGCGACCGCGGTACTCGCGACCATTGGGAGTCATCCCCAGGCCTTGCTCGCCTGGCAAACGGGTCAACAGGTTGCCGCGAACGCCATGCGGCGCGCCTACGACGACGGCTGGGACCTGCCGCGGCTGCCGGCGAAGCGCCCGGCATGGAAGCCGGGCGTGTGGCGCGCATCGCCGCCGCTGCGCATGTATGACCCGGCCGAACCGCATGCGGGACAGTGGCGTACCTGGGTGTTGAAGAACGGAACGGAAATCGAGCCGCGGCCGCCGCTCGAGTACGACAGCGCCGCGTTCCGGGCCGAGGTGGAGGAAGTGCGCAGGGTCGCAGCGGCGCTCACTCCCGCGCAAAAGCGCATCGCCGAAGACTGGAACCTGGACCTGGGGAGCGTTACACCCGGTGGGGTGTGGAACCTGCACGCGAAGAAGCTCGCGTTGGAAGGCGGGCTCGATGCTGCGCAAGCGGCGCGGGTGTTCGCGACGCTGAACGTGGCGATGATGGATGCCTTCATCGCGTGCTGGAATGCGAAATTCAAGTGGTGGACCGAGCGGCCGGTGACCGTGATCCGGGAAAATCTCGATCCGGAATTCATGCCGCATGTCATCACGCCCGCGTTCCCGAGCTACGTGTCGGGTCACGCCTCGGCCTCCGGCGCGGGGGCGGAGGTGTTAGCGGCGTATTTCCCTGAGCATGCGGAGGAGCTGCGGCGCATGGCGCACGAGGCGTCGATGTCGCGCCTCTACGGCGGCATCCACTACCGCAGCGACAACGAGGCGGGGCTCGAGCTCGGGCGACGCGTCGGGGCGCGCGCGGTGCAGCGGGTTCAGTCGCCCGTCACGACGCGGTAAGTCGCTTCGCCCCTGGCGCCGGCGCAGAGCGGACGCGTGCTCTGCACGTGCGGTGTGGTGCGCGATTCTTTCGCCGTGATCAAACTGCCGTCCGTGAGCGCGTGGGTGCGGTTTTCGACGCGCCCTTGCCCGCTGCACGCGGCCGAAGCGTCGATGATGAACCACGATACCGCTTCCGCGCTCTTCTCCTTGCCGCAAATTGCGATGAGTCGCACCGTCACCTTGGCGCGGTAGTCGGCGAGCGGCTGCGGGGGGAAGAAGCGCGGCTCGGAGACGACGGCGTCGTGCTGGGCGAGCACGCGGCCGTTGGGGACGCGGCTTTGGATTCTCACGCGGTAGGAGGTTGCGCCCTTGACGGGCATCCAGGCGATGGCTGGTTTCGCGTCAAGCGTGGTCGCCGCACGGGCGAACTCGGCGCGTGGCGGGTCGCAAGCCGCGGCGGCGAGCGGCAGGTCTTTCGGCACGCCGAGCGCGGCGTGGTAAATGCTGCCCATGCAGTACATCGCCAGGCCGTCGCCCTGCTTCGCCGCGCGCTCGCACCAGCGCCGCGCCGCGCCATAGTCGGTCTTGAAGCCGTGCTGGCCGAAGGCGTACATCATTGCCAGCTCGCGCGTCGCCCAGGCGTTGTCGTCGTCCAAGGCGGCTGCCATCAGATCCGGCATCGCCTTGTCGAGCGCGCCCAGCTTGAGGTAGCTGGCCGCCCGGTTGGAGCGCGTCCCAGGGCAGCAGGAGCTCTCCGGATCCAGCTCCAGCGCGCGGTTGAAGTCCTCGACCGCCTTCCGGTGCTCGCCGAGCTGCGCGTAGCAGTAGCCACGCATGACGTACGCACTGACGACGGGCTCCTTCACAAGCGTCTGGTCGTACAGCGCGATCGCCTCGCGGTACTGGTTCTTGTTGTCCACGAGGACGCGGGCGGGATAAAGCGGCACCGCCCACCTCTGGTTCTCGAGCGTGCCGCCGAGAGCCTTGGCCTCCTCTTCGCCTAGCGACGGCCTCCATTCCGCGAATGCCGTCTCCATCCGGGCGAGGCTGCCGCCCCACTCCGGCCGCAGCATGGAAAGGTACGCTGTTCGGGCCCAGAACACCCGCGGGTCGAGCGCGATTGCGGCGGCGAGCGCGCGGTCCGCCTCGTCGCGTTCGCCGAGCCCCTGCGCAATGGTGATCAGGCTGGTGTAGGTCAACGCCGGCTTCGGGTCGAGCTTCTGCGCCACCTCCAGGTCTTCGCGCGCAGAACTGAAGTAGGCGCGCATGCTGTCGAATTGCGCCTTCGTGGTCTTGCTCGCAAGCTCGCCGCCTCGGGCGAGATAGCCCAGGTTGACCAGGTAGCGCGCCCGCGCCACCCGGGCCGCATACGAACCGGGTTTCCCGGCCACCCACTTGTCGTAGGCCCGCCGCAGCTCCGGGTCCCTGCTGCGCAGCGCCCGGATCCCCTGCGCCGCGTCGCGCTCGCTGATGGCGCCGCCCCGGTACGCCTCTTGGTACACCGCCAGCTCGGCGTCGAGCTCGTCGAATTTCCCGCTCTGCAGAAGGCTTTGCAGCTTCAAGCCGTCGGGCGGCGGAAGTGCGCTTGCGCTCGGCGCAGCGCAGACCAACAAACACGCACAGGTCGTGGCGAGCGCGCGAACCAAATTGCGGAACATGATCTCCCCTGCCTCCAAGCTCGCCCAGTTTACAGTCATCGAGGAGAACAAAACCGACGTAAAATGCGTTCGCCGCTTCTCGCCTTCGTTCTACATCTGATTTGCCTGGCGCGCCGCCGTGGATAACCCTCAACTCGCCGGGATTGCACTTACAAACACCCCCGGAACTGTCTAAACGCGTGGGGCCACTTCTCACCGTCTCGCCGTACGGCGAGTAGGCGTAGACAATGTGTTACGTCTTGCCCTAAAGAAAAGGAAGCATTAGGAGCACCAGAACAAAAAGAACTGTTGCTGCGACATAAAGACGAAGGAGCATCCTGCATCGTTTATCCAACTCGATGTCTCGAACGGCCTCAAATTCCCGTCTGAGGAGAAACCGCAAGAAGAGAAAGTTTGTTCTGGGACTGTTATTCAGAAACAGTGATGGCTCACCCAACGCAGACCAAGACTGTTTGTGATGAGTCTTGAGGTACTCGAGCGCGCCGTGGACTTTGGCCAGCGTTACCGCGATCAGTACGGCCAAGACAATCCACGAGCCAATGAACACCTCATAGATAGATATAGTCATCGGCTATTCCCCATTTCTGTTTTCGAACGACTGCATGCGTCAGTAGTAGCAGCCTATTCCCAGTCAGATTTCGGACGAAGCATCATCTATTGGGGAAACTGATATCCCGCAGTGATTCCACCACCAACACCGATGGTGCCTCCACCAACTCCAGCTTGTCCTGATATCCCTGGCCCTGTAAAGCTCAAGAACCCACTAGCAGACCCTCCGAAAATCAGACCTGCAGTTCCGCTCGCTCGAATGCCAATTCCCGATGGATCTCCAACACACCCTTGAAGTCCAACAATCGTGCTTACAGACAAGCCGGTAATAGCACCAATACCAATATATGTTGGAACCAATCCATTCGGCGTTATCCGAAAGCTCGCGCTTACACCTGCGCCGTATCCAAAATTGACCGAAATACTGTTGAATGGGGCCAATGATTTGGGCAAAGGCGTTGCACTACCGCCACCAAAACGAACCGGACCCGGAGCAGATCTTCCACCGCCAGGAGAATTTCCCATTAACCCATCGGGATCGATCAAACTTGCGGGATTTTCATCGGCGTAGGCGTAGACGTTTAGGCCGCCGTTGATCCCAATCGGATCCTCGCTAACAAACCGCTTGAGCACCGGGTCGTAGTACCTGGCCCGGTAGTAGTACAGCCCCGTCCCGTCGTTCTCCCTGCCGGTGTACTGGATGGGGTTCCCCTCATCCGGCCCCAGCGCCACCGTCTCTCCGTAAGGTGAGTAGGCGTAGTAGTTCTGGATGGACTGGTCGTCTCTTGTCTGCGCAAGCACGCTCGAGAGCGCATCGGTGAGGAGCGAGCGCGCCCCGGCTTGCGTGAAGCGCGCGAGCGCCTCATCCAGCGCGAGGCCCGTGAGCAGCGTCGCGCTCACCTGGCCGTTGGCGATCTCGCCCACCGCCTGCGCCCCGTCGTACACGTAGCCCACCGTCTGGCCGTTCACCGTCTTCGCGCTTCTCCTTCCCAGGGCATCATAGCCGAAGCTTGCCGTCACACCCGGAGCAGCGATGCCGGTGAGGCGGTTGCGGCTGTCCCAGGTGTAGGTGGTGAGGTTCGCGGGGTTCGCCTGTTCGGTCTTCGTGACCAGGTTGCCGTTATCGTCGTAGGCGAGTGTGAAGCTCTGGCCGGTGGCCGTCAGCGTGAGGCTCGTCAGCCGGTTGGCCTCGTCGTAGAGGGCGCCGAAGGCCGTCTCCGGCACGCTCGAACTCCCGGTCGTCTTCGTCAGGCGCTGCCCCGCCGCGTCGTAGCTGTAGGCGAGCGACTCGATGAGGGTGTCGTCGATTCCGCGGTATTCGATCCCCGTGATGCGGTTCGCCCCGTCGTAGGAGAACGCCTGCCGCACCCCGTTCGGCAGCGTCCTTTGCGCAAGCCGGTTGCCCTCGTCCCAGACGTAGCTCACCGTCCGGGGGGTCGAGACCCCGAGCGCGGGGGCGCGGTGGGTCTGGGCCAGGAGCCGGTCCGCCTCGTCGTAGGCGTAGCTCGTCTCTTCCGCCAGCACCCCGTTCAGCGTCACCGTGCGCCCGGTGCGCCGGTCCAGGGCGTCGTACTCATACGCCACCTCGGTGCGGCCGTTCGCCGACTCGGTGCTCTCGCGCACCAACCGATCGGCCTCGTCATAGGCGTAGGTCATGGCGTGCTCGGGCTCGCGGATCTCGGTGAGGCGCCCCACCGCGTCGTACTGGCGCGTCTGGCTCACCCCGCCCGCGTAGTCGAGGCGCGCGAGCCGGTTCTGCGCGTCGTAGGCGAAGCCCGTCGCCTGGCCCTTGCGGTCGGTCACCGTCCCGAGGTTGCCGTTCGCATCGTAGGTATACAGCTCGTCCTTCAGCCTTGCGTCGGTTTTCTTGACGAGCCGGTGGCGCGCGTCGTACGCGTAGGCCTCGATCGTGCGGGCAAGGGGGTTCACCACCCCACGGAGGTCCCGCTTCGCATCGAACTCGAACTGCGTGAGGCCCTCTCGCGCATCGGTGATCCTCGTCACCTGGTCGAACGTGTTGTACTCGGCGAGGGTCGAAGCGCGCAGCGGATCGGTCGCGCCCACCGTGCGCCCCACCGCGTCGGGCTCGAACAGGGACTCGTTCCCGAGAGGATCGCGCACCAGCAAGAGGTCCCCGGCGGGGTTGTACTCCAGCGCAGTGGTCTGGTTCAACGCCACGTTGAGCACCGTCGCAAGCTGCCCCTGCGCGGTGTACGTAAACCGCGTCTCCTGGTTGCGCGGGTCGACGCTCTTCAGCAGGTTCCCGTTCGCCGCGTCGTACTCGAAGCGCCGCACCACAGGCTGGCCGTTCAGGGTGCGCGTGATCGAAGTGGGCTTGTTCCACGTCGGATCGTAGGCGGTGTCGATGATCCGCCCGAGCGCGTCGGTCTGCTGGATGCGGTTGCCCTTGGCGTCGTAGACGAAGCGCGTGACGCGCCCCAGCGCATCCGTCACGCTCGTGACGCGGTTCTGCGCATCCCGCACATACTTGGTCGCCTGGCCCTGGTTGTCCACGCTTTCGGTGCCCACGCCCGTGGCGTTGAAGCGCTGCGTGGTCGCCCTGCCTTTGCCGTCCACGATGGTGGTCGCGGTGACCTGCCCGCCCACGATCCTCCAGCCGGCGGCGAAGTTGTCCCAGGAGTCTTCGCTGGGGCAGTTCGCCGTGCACGCGAGCGCGGGATCGGAGACGTGCGTCACGCACGCGCCGGTCACCTTGTAGGAGAACCTGAGCTCCTCGCCGTTGGGCATCGCCTCGCGCAGCACCCGCTTGCCCGGGCCGTAGAAGAGCTCCTGCACCGCGCTCTGGCCCGGCATGCGGATGGTCTTCAGCCGCGTGCGCATCAGCGGCGCCGGGCACGCGGGCAAGGCGGCGAACTCCGAGTCATCGACGTAGGTGTACTGGATGGTCTCGTTGTCGGGGAGCGTCACCGTCTGCAGGACGTTCTGCGCGTTGTAGGCGTACTTCACTGTGCGGCCGATCTGGTCGCTGACCTCGCTCACGAAGCCGTTCGCGCCGCTCGCGAAGCTGAGGCTCCTCTCGCCGGCCTGGACGCTCAGGATCTTGCCGCTGCTGTTGCGGCTGATGGACACGGCATTGCCGTTCGGATCGCGCTGCTCGACGAGCAAGTTCACTCCGACGCCGCCGAAGGGCTGGAAGCGCCAGAGGCGGCCGTCCTTGAACTTGAGCTCCCACAGGCTCGAATTCACTTGCGTGAGCTTCGCGCCGTAGTAACGCGTGTCGTTCTTCACCTCGAAGCCGCCCGTGCCGCTGGGAGTGAAGTCGGCGCGGTTATTGCCGGCCAGGATGATCCTCACCAGCTGGCCCGAGAAGGGCAGCAGCACCACGTCGTAGCTGAACGACCAGCTGAATCCGAGCGTGAGCGACTGGCCGGCGATGTTGGCGAGCGGGTCGCGCGGATGGAAGCTGCGCGACAGCTCGAGCGGGATCAGCCCGCTGATGCTGAGGTCGGTGCCGCTTGGCAGCTCCTGCCCGGTGAAGAAGTTGACCGGCGCAGCCGTCGATTGCGGCGGGCACGGGCACGTCGTGCACGGGCAAGACGGAGTGCGCGGGTTGTTGTTCTGGTTGGCCTGGATGCACCCGAGGCCGCATTGGCCGCAGAAGCGCGGGATGCCCGCGTTCGCATCCGGGACCACGACCTTGCCGTCGGGGGACACCGTGCCCTCGCCGGCGATCTTCCACTCGCCGCTGCCGCCCATCGGGCTGCCGTCGTAGTACCAGATATTGGTGCGTTCGCCCGGTTCGAGCCCGACGTCGTTCGGGAACGTGATCGGAATCGGCGCCGAGGGAATCCCGCCCATCGGCGTGCCGAAGTAGAGCTGGAACACGCTGCTGGTCGGGATCGGCGGCGGGGAAACGCCCAGCTTGTCCGGATCGTGGCGCTCGACTGCGATGCGCGTCTTCACCACGCCGTCCCAGCCGGTGATCGTCACGCCCGCGGGAAGCTTGACCTCCAGGCCCGGGAAGCGCGGGTCGGTGATGATCTGATCTTGCGCCGCGTTGCTGATCTGGGTGAAAGCCTCGTCCGGCGGAGGCGGCTGGATCGTCCAGTCCGGCAGCAGCGTGAACTGGTTTGCGGGCAGCGTCACCGTGTAGGGCCAGATCGGATTGAGGGGATGGGCCGGCGTCGCGTCGAGTCGCAGCGTCACCTGCCCAGCGGGCAGTCCTGTGAGGATGAAGTTCCCGGCCGCGTCAGACGTCGTCTGCGGCTGCGGGGTCTGCGCGATGTCGGCGCGCGCGATGATGCCCGCGATGCCCCGGCCCTCGGGGGTGACGAAGCGCCCCTTCACGCCGGTAACCCCGGTCGCAGCCGCGACCGTGAGCGTGACGCTGCTCGAGCGCACGAACGGCGAGCCGCCTTCGCTGAAGGTCGCTTGCACGGCGATCGGATAGCTCCCCGGCGCGGCGGCGCCTGTGCCGCTGAACGTGATCGCGCCCGCCTGGAAGGCGGAGAGCGTCGCAGCCGGCGAGAAGGAAGCGCTCACGCCCGAGGGCAGGCCCTGGACCGATAGCGCGGCCAGCCCGGTGAAGGGCTTGGTGCCGGTCGAGGCGAGCTGCGCCTGCGCGGAAGCGGAAGCGCTCTGGTAAACGGTGAGCTCGCCGGGACTGACGACGAGCTGGTAGTCCTGCTCGCGCGTCACCGTGAACGGCGGGCTTTGCACCGTGCCGCGGCTGTTGGCCAGCGTGATGGGGCCCGTGTCGGCGAGCGGCGGCACGCGCACCGCGATCTGCGCGGCGCTCGCGCTCAGCGCCGGGCTCGGCACCGTCGTGCCGTTGATGCCGCTGAAGACCAGGAGGTTGCTGGCGGGAACCGGGTCGAAGCCCGTGCCGGAAATCGTCACCAGCGTGCCGACCGGCCCGCTGGACGGGGAGATCGCGTCGATCGCGAGCGCCTGGGTCAGCGTGAAGGCGAGCGCGTTCGACGCGCCGCCCGCGGGCGGCGGGTTCTGCACCGTCACGTTCACCGTGCCCGGCGCGGCGAGCAGCGCCACCGTCACGTCGGCCTCCAGCGTGGTGCGGCCGATCCAGCGTGTGACCAGCATCGTGGTACCGAAAAAGACGCGGCTCGCCTCGATGAAGCGTTGGCCCGAGAGCGTGAGCGTGAATGCCGCGCTTCCCGCGGCCGCCGTCGAGGGCGCGAGCGCCTCCAGCACCGGCACCGGGTTGGCGAGCTGCACGAAGGAGATGTCGTCTGTCTCCGCGCCGAGCACCAGCGCCTGGTTGTGACGGCTCGAAATGGCGAGCGCGAAGGGCTTGTCGAGAGTAGCGAAAGCGGCGCTCAGCGCGCCGGTGTTCAGATCGATCGAGGAAAGCGCATTCGACTCCTTGCTCGCCACCACGGCGAGGCCGGAATCGAGCTGAATCTGCACCGCACCGGGCATCCTCGGCAGCACGTGCGCCTGGGCGAAGCTCGCTTCCACAAGACTCACTGTCGCAGGCGTGAGCGTGGCGAGATCGAGCACGTAGGCCTTGTCGTCCTGGTCGGTGGTCAGCACCGCCCGGTCGCGCGCCTCGTCCACGGCGATGGCGTTGCCCCTGAACTCGAGCGCGATGGTCTGCACCACCGCGCGCGTGTCGAGGTTGACGAGCAGCAGCTTCTTCTGGCCGGTGAGGACGTAGGCCAGGCCGCGGCCCGCGTGCAGCGCCAGCGCGCCGGCGTCCTCGCTCAGGCTGACCGTGGACAGCAGCGTCTTCGAGACATTGGAAACGAAGTGGATCTTCCGCTTCGTGTCGGTGAGCGCCACGGTGAGGTTGCGGCTCGCATCCACCGCCAGCGCATCGGGCTCGTCGGCGAGCGTCACGACGTCGGGCAGGAGGACCGGCGGCGACTGCGCCGTGTCCACAAAACGCAGGGTCTTGTTCTTGTGCCCTACGACGGCGAGGTTGAGCGCGGTGTCCACCGCCACGTAGCGCGGCCGCGCCGGCAGCGCCACCACCGCGGTGGAGAGGTCCGCAAGCTTGATGCGCGTCAGCTCGTCGGCCTTGTCGGCGACCGCCACCGCCTCGTGGGTGACGTTGTTCACCGCGATGTCGCGCAGGCGCTTGTTGAGCTGCAGGATCGAAATCAGGCTCGCCTGCGCCGGGTCGAGGCGCAGCAGCCGGCGGTCGCCGCGTTGCGACACTAGCAGCTTCGCGCTCAGCGCATCGAAAACAACGCCCGCCGCCTTCTCAGGAAGCGCGTAGCGGCCTTCGAGCACCTGGCCTGCGAGATTCACCCGGTTGACGCTGAAGTCGTCGTGCGTGGTGACGTAGGCGCGCGCCGCGGCGGCGTCGAGCGCGCTGCGCTCCGGATCGCCGTCCAGCGCGACGAAGCCCGACACCTGGCCGGTGGCGACGTTCACGAGGGAAACGCCGTCCGTGCGCTTGTGCACCACGACCGCCAGCCCGCCCGCTTCCCACCAGGACAGGTGCCGGATCTCGTCGCCGATCTGGGCGGTCGCCAGCACGGCGAGGTTCGATTCGTCGAGCGTGTAGAGCTTGCCGCTCTTCGCGCCCGCGAGGATCCGCGTCCCGCCCAAGCCCCAGGCCAGCGCCGCCGGATCGCGGTCGAGGTCCACCGAGCGCAGCGTGGCGCCATTCGCCGGATCGATGCCGACCACCCGGTTCGGATCGTTCAGCGCCACCAGCAATTCGACGACTTGCCCGGAAGCTTCCCTCAGCAACAGCCCCTTCGGAATGCCGCCGAGGACGAACGTGGACAGCAACGTGCGCGTGGCGACATCTACCACATGCATACTTGCGTTGTCGGTGAGGACATAGACGCGGCTGCCAGCGCTGTCCATCGCCAGCGCGACAGGCTGGTAGGTGAGCGAAAGCGCGCCGAGCTCGACGCCGGCATCCGGATCGACGAAGCGCAATCCCTCCGGGGAATCGTCCCCCACCACCAGCACGCGCGGCGCGGAACCGGAAGCGGCGGCGTTCGACCCCGTTCCCGGCAGCGCAAGCAGGGTCGGGCTGGCGCCCGGCAGCGCGAGCGCTTCCAGCCCCGCGCCGGCCGGCGTCCAGGCGGCGAATGCCGCCAACGGCCCGAGCAGCGCCAGCACGAGGAGCGTTGCGCCCACGCTCCGAATTCCCTGCGTCACCACACCAATCCGCATGTTCGCTCCGCCCGCCCCTGGTTTCGCGCTATTCGGAGCGCGTCTCTTTCAGGATCTGCCACGCACGCGCCACTTGCATCTGCTCTTCGGCGCGCAACTGGTCCACCCGGACTTCCTTACCCGACTTCGTCACCAGGCTCACGGTCGAAGCCTCGCCCTGATTCGCGGCCACCATCACGCGCTCGACGGGTTCGCCGTCGATCAGCGGAAAGAGGCTTGCCGTCTGTCCCGTGAGCGTCATGCCGGCGAAGGCCTGCAGGACGGTCACCTGGCCGACGGGCAGCGTGACGTTCACACTTGCGGTGGAACTCGCGAACGTGCCGGTGTGATCGACTGCGGGAATGGCAATGTTCGTCGCCGTGCCCGGCGATTGCGGGATCATCCGCAAAGTGACCTCCGTGGGCGCGCCCACCGGCGTGTTCGTCGCCGTCAGAACAACCGGCACCGGGTTCGTGGTCCCGGGCGCCAGCGCCATGTCGGGTGCGAAGTACGAGGCGGCAATCGTCGATGGGACCGTGACGCCGCCGATCGACGCGACTGCAAGCGTCGGTACGTTGGCGAGCGCAGGAGTGCCCGCGGGGGAAACGGGACCGGGTGCATTTGCCACAGACGGGGTGGGAGCCGCACTGCCGTTGAAACTGACGTTGGACGCCTCGAGTCTGATGCGTCCGTCGCTCGGGGGTGTCGCGGTGAGGCAGCCGCCCGTTCCCCGTATGGCCTGCACGTTTCCGGCCCCTGCGATCTCTGGAGCAACGAGCCGGATTGCGCCGCCGGTACCTGCTGACCCAATGTTGGTTGCGCAGCCGGTAGCGGAACCGGAAACCGCCCCGCCGTTCGCCCTGATCTGGCCCGATACTGTGATTCGCGTCGACGAAGCAATGAGTACGGCACCTCCTCCGCCGCCGCCGGAATAGCCGGTCACATTGGGCGCTGCCTGACCGCCGCCTCCTCCTGAACCACCAAATAACGGGATCAGCGTGGTGAATGAGGCAGAAGCTCCATAACTCCCGCCTTGGGCTCCGCTGCCGGTTGACGGCGCACCGCCCCCTGGCCCCTGCCCGGCCGTAGGCCCAGATCCTGTAGAAAACCCGCTATTGCCCCCGGCGAACCCTCCCGGACCCCCGGCCCCCCCGATGTTGGGACCGGTCAACGATGCATTGACGTTCGCGCCGTCGCTGCCGATTACGGTGAGCGTGCCGGAGATCGTGACGTCGCCCGTGGCAAGAATGACCAAGGGCGCGTTGTCCATGTTCCTTACGTATCGGATCGAGCCGGAAATGTTCACGGTCGTATAGTTGTAGATTCCGCCCGGCCTCACCGTCGCAGTCTGGCCGAAGCTCGTGATGTTGAGTGCGCCATCGGCGCCCGTGCTGCCGCTGCTGAAAGTCTGGCCAACTGCCGCATGCGACCAAGCCAGCAACACCGCGACAGCCGCCCGCAGGCCCCAACCAAAAGAAAATTTCGCGTTCATGAATAGCTCCTTCCGTTATCCAAAAATCATGGCATCGATACGCTGACCGGCTGCGCGACGCTCACCGCATTGCCGGCAGGCGCCCCAGGAATCTCCGCGGGCAGGTGCACGCTGACCGGCTGCGCCACGCTCACCGCATTGCCCGGCGGCGCGCCCGGAATCAGTGCGGGCAGGTGAACGCTTACTGGTTGCGCGGCACTCATTGCGTTACCCGGCGGCGTGCCAGCGATCGCCGACGGCAAGTGCACGCTGACGGGGCGCGCGACACTCGTGGTTTCTCCGAGGAGCGCCGCCGTGACGGACAGCGTCACTAGCCCGCTCGCAGTCGTATCGCCCACGTTGTTTCGTAACGTGAACTCGTAGGAACCAAACGGCACGTTCCCTGCAACAGAGATCCTTATCGGCAGCGTTTGGTCCGTCACGCCCGCCTGAATCGAAGCCGTGATGCCCGATTGACTGAAGGTCACCGCGGTCACGCTCGAAAGATTCGAACCGGCAATTTGCACAAGGGTCTCGGCCCCGCGCGCGACCGCGCTCGGAGTGACGGCGGTAACGACCGGGGAGGGAACAATCACGAAAACCTGGCTGCTGCTTGCGCTGCCATTGGCGTTGGCCACGCTGATGACGCCTGTAGTGGCGCCAGTCGGAACCGTGGCGACCAATGCGGTTGCAGTGGCGGACAAGACTGCAGCAGGAGTTCCGCTGAAGCTGACGGCGTTCTGCGCTGGAACAGGGATAAACGCCGAGCCGACGATCGTGACGGCGTCGCCGACTTTGCCACGGGTTGGCGTGAACGCGATGACGGAAAGCTGTGCCGATGAGTTGCGCGAAACGGACAGCAAGTTCCCCGCGGCGTCGTACGTATAGATAGTCGTGTCGCCCGCCGGATCGATCGCCGCGACCAAGCGCCCCAGCTCGTCATAGACGTACTGAACCGTCGCGGCCTGCGCCACTCCGCCGCACATCGCAACCACTATCGCGAGCCCGCATAGCGCGAGTCTCAGCACCGGTTCCCCTGGATTGGTCGCGGGATGTCCCCTTGGCATCCCTGTGCCGGGGAATCTATCGAATGCGACGCGCGACCACATTCCCCCAAAGGGGTCAACCCGCCGGGGGATGGGGGTTACTGGTCCAGCTTGACGCCGCGCTGCTGCGCGGCGCGCCCCGCCTGGGCGCGGTTGCTCACGCCGAGCGCGGCGTACACGGCCTTGGCGTGCTGCTTGACGGTGTCCTTGGCGATGCGCAGGTTCTGCGCGATCTCCTTGTTGGCGAGGCCGCGCACGATGAGGCGCAGCACGTCGAGCTGCCGGACGGTGAGGCCGGTGCGTTCCGGGGCGGCACGCTCGCGCTCGACCGCCTGAGGAGGCACGTACACGCCGCCCTCGGCCACCAGCCGGAGGGCGGCCGCGAGCAGCTTCGATGTCGACGTTTTCGGGATGTAGCCCACGGCGCCCGCCTGCAGCGCCGCCAGCACAACCGATTGCTCCTCCGCCGCCGACACGACGACCACGCGCGCCTCGGGGTACACGGCTCGAAACCGCGCAAGCGCCTCGATGCCCGAGCAGCCCGGCAGCCCCAGGTCGAGCAGCACCACGTCCACGCCGCCGCTGGCGCGGGCGCGCTCGAGCGCCTCCGCGACGCCGCCGGCCGCGATCACCTGCGCCCCGGGGAACGCGGCGCGCGCCTGCTCCGCCATCACCTGCAGGACGATCGGGTGGTCGTCGACGACGAGAACGCGGCTCATGGGTGGATGGCAGCGCGATAATCGGCGAACTGCGCGTACGCCACAGTGCCGCCTGCCGCGCCCTGCAGGCTCAGAGCGGCCATGCTCAATGCCGCCGTGGCGCCCACCTTCATCGGCCTGAAGGTGACGATGAGCAGCTCGGCGTCCGCGCCCGGCACGGAGCCGGCGGCGCTCGCGCCGACGAAGATCGAACCCTCGGCGTTCACGCGGTAACTGAAGTTGCCCTGGCCGAGGAACTTGCCCGGACGCACGCTGAGCGCCTCCACGACGCCGGGCTCGAAGCGCAGCTGCATGGGCGCGGCGCGTAGCGGCCGGTCGTAGCTCACGCGCAGCGCCACCCTCACGCTCGAGCCCGCCCGCACCCGCTGCGGCCCTTCCCAGCGCAGCGTCGCGGACTCGGAGGAAGCGGCAGCCGGTGCCGGTGCCTGGCGCGGGGCGTTTGCGACGGGAGCGCGCGGCGGCGGCCCCACATCCAGCGCCGAACTCACCGCGATGCGCTCCGTGGTGCCGAGCGGGACGTAGACCAGCTCGATGCGGTCGGCGGCGATCGACGCGACGCGATAGGCGCCGTCCAGCGTCTCCCCTTCCTTGATCGGGAATACGAGGTCGCCCTTGGCGATGAGGACCTGCGTCTCGCCGCCCTGGCGGACGATCCCGGCGAAGCGGTAGGGAAGCGCAGGCGCCACCGGTGCCGCCGGCGCAACGACTGTCGCCGCCGGCTTCGGCGCGGGCGGCGCGGCAAACAGGTCGCCCCGCGGCTTTCTCAACCCCTGCCGATCGGGCAGGCGCAGGTTGTCTGCGGTCTTCCCGCGCGCGGCAACGCTCGCCGCGCTGGGCTCAGGCAATTCGCGCGCGACGTCCTCGCCTTCCGGGCCGAACGCGATCAACGCGACGACTCCGGCAAGCGCGCCGAACAGCATCCCCTTGCGCAAGCTTGCCCGCATCCCCTCTACTAACCCTTTCGGGTTACACCTTGTTTGCAGCGTTTGTGAAGATTCTATGTGCGGCGATGGAACTCGGCTAGGGAATCGCGATGCGCCGGCGACGTCGCGAGCTTCATTAAGAAGTCACGGTAAGTTCATACGCTGTCGCCGGATCGAGCGTTCGCGCCGGACGATGAGCCACAAAAAACACGCGATGCGCTTCCAGAAGAAATCGATTTGCATGTAATCTCGTCGCAACCGTGCTGCCGCCACAAAAACAGATACCAGGGATCCGAAGCATGAAAGTGCGCGGCTTCACGCTGCTGGAGCTGCTGGTCGTCGTCGCCATCATCGGCCTGCTCGCCGGCTTCGTCGGGCCGCGCTACTTCGGGCAGGTCGGCAAATCCGAGGTCGCGACGGCGAAAGCGCAGATCGATGCGCTGGAGAAGGCGCTCGACCAGTACCGGCTCGACACCGGCCGCTACCCCTCGGGGGAACTCGGCCTCAATGCGCTGGTGAACAAGCCCGCGAGCGAGACGAAGTGGAACGGCCCCTACCTGAGGAAGGCGGTGCCGCTCGATCCCTGGGGCAAACCCTACCAGTACAAGATTCCCGGCGAGCGCGGCGACTACGACCTCCTGTCCCACGGCAAGGACGGCCAGCCCGGCGGCACCGGCGAGAACGCCGACCTCACCAACCACTGACGCGGTGGCGGGCCTTCAATGCGTTTCCAACTCAGGGCCATCACGCAAGACGGGCGCATCGAATCGCTCGACTGCCAGGCGGTCGACGAGCGCTCGGCGCGCGCGCAGGCAGAAATCCGCGGCTACACCGTGCTCAGCGTGGCGGCGCGGCGCGAGCTCGCCGCGCTCTGGGGCGGCGGCGCGACGCGCTTCCCGCTGCCGCTTTTCAGTCAGGAATTGCTTGTCCTTGTGAACGCGGGCCTGCCGCTGGTGGAAGCGATAGAGACGCTGGCGCAGAAGGAGCGCCGCGGCGAGTTCCGCGCCGTGCTCGAGGGCGTCGTGGCGACGCTCAGGCAGGGCAGGCCGCTCTCGGCGGCGCTGGAGCAGGCGCCGTCCGCGTTCCCTCCCCTTTACGTGGCGACCGTGCGCGCGGCGGAGCGGACCAGCGACCTCGCGCCCGCGCTGCAGCGCTACGTCGAATACCACGGCCAGATCGAGACCATCCGCAAGCGCGTGGTCAACGCGTCCATCTATCCTCTGCTGCTCCTCGGCGTGGGCGGGCTGGTGAGCCTGTTCCTGCTCTTTTACGTGGTGCCGCGCTTCGGCCGCATCTACGAGGACCGCGGCGGGGAGCTGCCGCTCTTTTCGCGGCTGCTGCTCGGTTGGGGACAGCTGGTCGAAGGCCGGGCGCTGCTCGTTTTCGCCGCGCTCGCTGCGCTTGGCGCAGGGGCCGTTTACGCGCTGCGCCTGCCGCGCTCGCGCGCCGCCCTCGGCGACGCGCTGTGGCGCCTGCCCGCCATCGGCGAGCGCATGAAGGTGTACCAGCTCGCGCGCTTCTATCGCACCACGGGCATGCTGCTGAAGGGCGGCATGCCGCTGGTGGGCGCGCTCGACATGGGCGCGGCGCTCCTGCACCCGGTCCTGCGCGAGCGCCTCGCGGGCGCGAGCCGCGCCATCCGCGAGGGCCGTGGCGTGGCGGCATCCCTGGACGTCCACGGCCTCACCACGCCGGTCGCGCTGCGCATGCTGATCGTCGGCGAGCACGGCGGCAACATGGGCGACATGATGGAGCGCGCCGCGGGCTTCCACGACGACGAACTCGCGCGCTGGGTGGACTGGTTCACGCGCATGTTCGAGCCGCTCCTGATGGCGGCGATCGGGCTGGTCATCGGCGCCATCGTCATCCTCATGTACATGCCGATCTTCGAGCTGGCGGGCAACCTGTCATGATCCGCAGCGAAGACATCGCCGAGGCCCGTGGCGCGGCCGCCGGCGCGCGCCGCGTGGTCGACGTGCTGGAGGAGCGCCTCGGGCTCGAACCCGACGCCTTCGCCGACCAGTTGAGCGCGACGTTCCGGCTGTCGGCGCTGCGCATGGACGAGTTGCGCCGCCTCGCGCCCGCCTTCGACGTGGTGCCCTTCGCCGAGTGCTCGCAGAGGGCTTGCGCCGTGCTGCGCGGCGACGACGGCGCCCTGATCGTGGCAACGGACGACCCGTTCTCCGGGGAATTGGAGGCCTGGGCGGACGAGCGCATTCGGGCGCCCTACGCCTGGCGCCTGGTGCACCGCGGCGACCTCGTCGCCTACCTCGGGAGCCACGAGGAGACCCTGCGCGCGCTCGACGCCGTGCGCGCCCAGGCCGGGTCCGCGGACGAGGACCGCCACGGCATCGAGGACCTGTCGCTGAAGGCCATCGCCGACGAGAAAAGCGAGGTGGTGCGCCTCGTGCGCTCGACGCTGCGCGACGCGCTGAAGATCGGCGCGAGCGACATCCACCTGGAGAGCGTCGCCACGGGACTGGTGATCAAGTTCCGCATCGACGGCATCCTTTCCCAGATCAAGCAGATCGACGATTCTGCCCAGGCCGAACAGGCCATCGCGCGCGTCAAGGTGCTGGCGGAACTCGACATCACCGAGCGGCGCGTGCCGCAGGACGGACGCTTCAAGGGCATCGAGCGCGGCCGCGCCATCGATTTCCGCGTCTCCATCATGCCGAGCATCCACGGCGAGGACGCGGTGCTGCGCGTCCTGGACAAGCAGTCGCTCTACGAGAGCACGCGGCAGCAGCTCTCCCTGGACAGCCTGGGGTTCGAGGCGCGCGACATCCGGGTGCTGCGGCGACTGTCGCAGGAGCCGCACGGCATGCTGCTGGTCACCGGCCCCACCGGCAGCGGCAAGACCACGACGCTCTACGCCGCGCTCACCGAGATCAACCGCGGCCAGGACAAGATCGTCACCATCGAGGACCCGGTCGAATACCAGCTCGCGGGCGTGCTGCAGATCCCGGTGAACGAGAAGAAGGGCCTCACGTTCGCGCGCGGCCTGCGCTCCATCCTGCGCCACGACCCGGACCGCATCATGGTGGGCGAGATCCGCGACGCGGAGACCGCCAACATCGCCGTGCAGTCGGCGCTCACCGGGCACCTGGTGTTCACCACCGTGCACGCCAACAACGTGTTCGACGTCATCGGCCGATTCATGCACATGAACGTGGATCTCCACGGCTTCGTCTCGGCGCTGAACGCGATCCTCGCGCAGCGCCTGGTGCGGCTGGTGTGCGCGCACTGTGCGGAAGAGCACCGCCCCGAGGAGGCGCTGCTCGCGGAATCCGGGCTGTCCGCGCAGGCGGCCGCAGGCTACCGCTTCCGCGCCGGGCGCGGCTGCCGCGAGTGCCGCGGCGCGGGCTACCGCGGCCGCAAGGCAATCGCCGAGCTGCTGGTGCTGAACGACGAGATGCGCGAGCTGATCACGGGGCGCGCGCCGGTCCGCGCGCTGAAGGAAGCCGCCGCGCGCAACGGCACCCGGTTCCTGCGCCAGGCCGCGCTCGATGCCGTGCGCCAGGGCGAAACCACTTTGCAGGAGATCAACCGTGTCACTTTTGTGGCCTGAGCGGCTGCTGGTGTCGCTCGAGCCGCATGCGCTCGCCTGGGCGCGGCCGGCGGGCCGCGGCAGGACCGACGCCGATCCCGGGTACGGACCGGACCCCTGGCACGGCGTGGTGGAGGCGTTCAAGCGTGAAGCGGCGGCGTGGCGCCGCGAGCGCCTCGCGGTGAGCGTCACGCTCTCGAACGGTTTCGCGCGCTACGCCATCGTGCCGCGGCACGACGACGACGCGACGCGCGAGGAAGACGAGGCGCTCGCGCGTTTCCACTTCGCCAGGGTCCACGGCGAGCGGGCGCGTTCCTGGGAAGTGCGGCTGTCGGGCGCGGGCGAGGGCCCGCGGCTCGCCTGCGCCGTCGACGCGGAGCTCGTGCAACAGCTCAAGGCCTGTTTCGGCAAAGGCTCCCGCGCGCGTCTTGTGTCGGTACAGCCTTACCTCATGTCGGTCTACAACCGCTGGCGGCCGCGCATCCCTCGCGAAGGTGCCTGGCTGGCCCTCGCGGAACCGGAGCGCAAGTGCCTTGCGCTGTACGCGGCGAAAGGCTGGCGCGCGCTGCAAAGCGTGCGCGGACCCGCCGATTGGCTCGAGATGATCGAGCGCGAGCGGCAGCGCGCGAGCGGCGAGCCGCTTCCGGCGATGGTGATGGTGCGCCCGCCCTCGGTCCTCGGCCTCCTGCCGCTCGACGACGCGCCGCAGCCGATGCGGCTCGCCGCCACATGAACCGGCCTGCCCTGGAGCTCGATTTCGTCGCGCCGCCGCGCCGCCGGCGCCTGGCCGGCATCCTGGTGCTCGCGGCGGCCTTGCTGGTCGCCGGCGACCAGGTCGCCCGTTACCGGGAAACGCTCGAGCGCCTGCAGCGGCTGGAGGCGGTGCAAGGCCTGCTGGGCGAGGCGCGGGCCGCGCCCGCATTGCCGCGCGAGCGCCTGGACGAGCAGATGAAACAGGCGCAAGCCGTCATGCGCCAGCTGGCGCTGCCTTGGGCGCAGCTCATCGAGTCGCTGGAGAGCGCCGCCATGCCCGGCGTCGCGGTATTGCAGATCCAGCCCGACGCGCAGCAGCGCCTGCTGCGCGTGACGGCGGAGGCGCGGGCGCAGGAGGCGATGCTCGACTATCTGCGCCGGCTCGGCGCCGCGCGCGGCTTCGCCGAGGTCCACCTCCTCAGCCACCAGGTGCAGCTGGACGACCCGCGCCAGCCGATCCAGTTCGCGCTGCAGGCATCCTTCCGGGAGGCGCCGTGAGACGGCTGCGCCGCCTGCTGGAGGCGCTGGGTCCGGCGGGGGTCGCCGGCCTGGGCGTGCTGTTCTTCTGCCTGCCGTTCCATTTCACGGCGCTGGTCCCGGCGCAGCGGGAGCTGGAAACCCGCGCCGCCGCCGCGGAGCGCGTGCGCGCGCGGCCTTCGGCGCAGCCGGTGGCTGCCGGCGGCGAGGCGCAGCAGCTCGCGCGCTTCCACGCCTCGTTCCCGCCGGTGGACCGGCTCGCGGACGAGATCGAAGGCCTCTACGCGCATGCACGGGCCGCGAACCTGCAGCTGCAGCAGGCCGAGTACCGGCTGGAGGCGAAGAGCGCCGGCCTCGCCGCCTACCGCGTGATCGTGCCGGTGCGCGGCAGCTACGGCCAGATCCGGCAGTTCGTCGGCCGCGTGCTCACGCGCATGCCCACCGCCTCGGTGGACGCGCTGCGCTTCGAGCGCAAGAAGACCTCCGACGCGCAGCTCGAGGCGCAGCTGCGCCTGACGATCCATTTGCGGCCCGCCGGGGAAGGAAGGGGACTTTGACGATGCGAACGATGCGGCTGGCCGCGTTGCCGTTCCTTCTCGCAGCCTGCGCCGCCATGGACCCGGTGCTCGAAGAGTCGCGTGCCTTCGTCGCCGGCGGCCGCGGCGAGGAGGCGCTCGCGCTCCTGCAGATCGCGGCCCGCGAGAACCCCGGCAAGCGGGAATACCGCGCCGAGTTCTTCCGCCAGCGCGATCTGCTCGGCGCCCAGTGGCTCGCGCAGGCCGAGACGCTGCGCGCGGCCGGCCAGGCCGAAGCCGCCGGCGAGCTCTATCGCCGGGTACGCAACTTCGATCCCGAAAATGCTCGCGCGCGCAACGGCCTCGCGCAACTGGAAGCGGACGCGCGGCATCGCAGCATCGTCGCCAGCGCCGGCAAGCTAGTGCAGGAGGAGAAATACCTCGAAGCGCAGGACCTCCTGCGCCCGGTGCTGGTCGAGAATCCGCAGCAGCGCGACGCGCGGCGGCTGCAGCGCCTGGTCGAGGAGAAGACGGCCCCGCCGGCCTTTGTCACGCCGCGCCTCAAGCCGGCAAACGCGCAGCCGATGTCACTCGAGTTGCGCGACGTCGCGCTGCGCGCCGTGTTCGACGTGATCTCGCGCAACTCGGGCGTCAGCTTCGTCCTCGACAAGGACGTGCGCGCCGACCAGAAGACCACGTTGGTGCTGCGCCAGACCCCCGTGGAGGAATTGATCCGCCTGGTGCTCGCCACCCACCAGCTGGAGCAGAAGCTGGTCAACGAGACCACGGTGCTGGTGTTCCCCAACACGCCGCAGAAACTGCGCGAGTACCAGGAGCTGGTGGTGAAGAGCTTCTACCTCGCCAACGCCGACGTGAAGCAGACGGCAAACATGATCCGCACGCTGGTGAAGACGCGCGACATCTTCATCGACGAGAAGCTGAACCTGCTGGTGATCAAGGACACGCCGAACGCCGTGCGCCTGGCGGAGCGGCTCATCGCCGCGCAGGACCTCGCCGAGCCCGAGGTGATGATGGAAGTGGAAGTGCTGGAGGTGGGCTCAACCCGCCTGCTGGAGCTCGGGCTGCGCTTTCCCGAGACGGTGGCGCTCGGTGTCGTAGGCGCCGCCGGCAAGCCGGGCGTCGTGACCTTGCCTGAGTGGCTGAGTCGCGGCTCCGAGATCGTGCAGCTCGGCTTCTCGGATCCGCTGTTTCTGCTCACGCTGAGGCAGCAGGACGGCTCGACCAGCGTGCTCGCCAACCCGCGCATCCGGGTGAAGAACAAGGAGAAGGCGCGCATCCACATCGGGGACCGGGTGCCGGTGATCACCACCACCGCGGCGGCGACCGGCGGCTTCGTCTCCGAATCGGTGAGCTACCTCGACGTCGGCTTGAAACTCGAGGTGGAGCCGCTCATCTACCTGGAGGACGAGGTCGGCATCAAGGTGAGCCTGGAAGTCAGCAACATCGCGCGCGAGGTGCGCAGCGCCACCACCAATACCCTCACCTACCAGATCGGCACGCGCAACGCGACCACCGTGCTGCGCCTGCGCGACGGCGAGACGCAGATCCTCGCCGGCCTGATCAGCGACGAGGACCGGCGCAGCGCGAGCCGCGTGCCGGGGCTCGGCGACCTGCCGACCGTGGGGCGTCTGTTCTCCGCGACGCGCGACAACACGGCGAAGACCGAGATCGTGCTGCTCATCACGCCGCGGCTCGTGCGCACGCTGGCGCGGCCCGATGCGCGCTCGATCGAGTTCGCCGCCGGCACCGAGGCCTCCACCGGTGCGCCCGCCCCGGCCGCCCCGCCTGCCGCGGCGCCGGTGCCGCCAAAGCCCGCCGCGTCGATAGCGCCTGCCGCCCCCGAGATGGTTCCGCTGGGCGGGGTCAAGCCACCCGCCCAGTGACGCACGCGCGCGGCTTCACGCTGATCGAGCTGGTGATCACGGTTGCGATCGTCGCCGTGCTCGCCTCGGTCGCGCTGCCGCTCGGCGAACTCGCGCTGCAACGTGCGAAGGAACAGGACCTGCGCCGCGCTCTGCGCGACATCCGCACCGCGCTCGATGCCTACAAGCAGGCCTCCGACGAGGGCCGCATCCTGAAACGAATTGGCGAATCCGGCTACCCGAAGCGACTCGAGGACCTTGTAGAGGGCGTGGAAGACCAGAAGAGCCCAAAGCGCGAGCGCATCTACTTACTGCGCCGCGTGCCGCGCGACCCGTTCGCCACTGATGGCGCGCTCGCCGCCGCCGACACCTGGGGCAAGCGCAGCTACGCCAGCCCGCCGGACGACCCGCAGGAAGGCGAGGACGTGTTCGACGTGCATACGCGCGCGCCGGGCCGCGGCATCAACGGCCGGCCTTACCGGGAGTGGTAATGCGCCGGGGGGGCTTCACGCTGATCGAGCTGCTGGTGGTGCTGGCGATCGTCGCCACGCTGCTCACCATCGCGGTGCCGCGCTACTACGGGAGCCTCGACAAGTCGAAGGAAGCCGTGCTGAAGGAAAATCTCTACCAGCTGCGCGATGCCATCGGCAAGTATTACGGCGACAAGGGCAGGTATCCCGATTCGCTGGACGCGCTCGCCGTGGACAAGTACTTGCGCAAGGTGCCGCTCGACCCGATTACGGAGAGCGCCGTCACCTGGGTCGTGGTGCCGCCCGAGGACCCGCAGAAAGGCGGCGTGTTCGACGTGAAGAGCGGCGCGCAAGGCAAGGCCCTGGATGGCACGGAGTACGCCGCGTGGTAGGCCAAGCGCGCCGCTGCGACGGACTCACTTATCTCACCATTCTCTTCGTGGTCGCCATCATGGGCGGCGGGCTCGCGCTCGCCGGCGAGGTCTGGCACACGGCGGCGCAGCGCGAAAAGGAAGCCGAGCTCCTGCACATCGGCAACGAGTACCGCAAGGCGATCGAGCGCTACTACCTCGCCGGTCCGCGCCAGTACCCGCGCAATTTGAGTGACCTGCTGACGGACCCGCGGCAACCTGGAACCGTCCGTCACTTGCGTCGGACCTATCCCGATCCGATCACTGGCGCGCCGGACTGGGGCCTGGTCAAGGCGCCCGACGGCGGCGTCGCCGGTGTGTATAGCTTATCGGAGGAACGCCCGCTGAAGAACGTCGGCTTCCGCCTGCTCGACAAGGGGTTCGAAGGAGCCGTCACGTACGCCAACTGGAAGTTTATCGCTACGCCGCAGGCTCCTAAATCCGCTGTCCGTTGAAAGGAGATAGATCATGCAAAAGATCTTGTTCTGTATGACGTTGTTGATTGGATTGGGTCTCGCCGCGGGGGCCCGGGCCGACCAGCCGTGGACTTTTTCGGACGACTCGCGCTATCTCGCGCTGGGCGACAGCCTCGCTGCGGGCTTCGGCGCCATGCCGGCGACACAGGGGTATGCCTACTTGCTCTACCAGCAAGGCACCTACGCGCAGACCACGAGCACCATCTTCGCCAACGCCGCGGTACCCGGCGCTACGAGCAGCGATGTGCTCGCCTACCAGGTCCCGCAAGCCGCCATCTTCCAGCCGCACGTGGTCACGCTCTCCGTCGGCGGCAACGACCTGCTGCGCATTCTCGGCGGCGCCGATCCAGTCGTGGTGCTGACGCAGTTCCAGGGCAACCTGGCGCAGATCCTGTGCGGGCTGCGCAAGATCCTGCCGCAGTCGCGCATCTACGTCCACAACCTCTACGACATCCCCGAAATCACGTCCATGGTTCCGGGCGGTCTGCAGGCGATCCTGCAGTTCAACGCGATCGTCGCCGGCGTCGCGCAGGCCTGCGGAGCGAGCGTCGCGGACGTCTACAGCGCGTTTTCGGGCAGGAACGGGCTGCTGCTGGTGGAGCGCAACGGCGCGAACCAGTTCGAGGTGCATCCGACCAACGCCGGGTATCGCGAGATCGCCGCAGCGTTCAAGGCCGTGCATCAGTAGGCGGCGCCGGAGAATGGAAAGGGGCGGCCCGGCGGGCCGCCTTTTTTTCACACTCCGGGTGGCCTGAGAAACGGCAGGACCCTGCATGGGGCCGGCAACGCTCCGAGCCCCTAGAATACGCGCTTCGCTCTCCCGCCCCGACCATGACACCTTTCTCCTGGAACAACCCCTACGCCTGGCCACGCAAGCCCCTCCTCGCCAAAAACATCGTCGCCACCTCGCAGCCCCTCGCCGCGCAGGCCGGTCTGCAGATGCTCGCCGCCGGCGGCAACGCCGTGGACGCGATCCTCGCCACCGCCATCACGCTGACGCTGGTCGAGCCGGTGTCCAACGGCATCGGCTCGGACGCCTACGCCATCGTCTGGGACGGCAAGGAACTGCACGGCCTGAACGCCTCCGGCC
>Ga0210377_10000902_pt1 | contig 28110 bp, 23 predicted proteins | sample PLM4_65_b1redo_FD_155480 | JGI IMG/M metagenome (GOLD analysis project Ga0210377, IMG submission 155480) | Groundwater sediment microbial communities from an aquifer in East River, Colorado, USA - PLM4_65_b1 redo | ecosystem: Environmental > Terrestrial > Soil > Riparian zone | place: USA: East...
CTCGGTGATCGGGGTCTTCGACAAGAAGGAGATCGCCGACCACAAGCTCTACCTGACGCGGGCGGGCCTCCAGGCGCTGGCCGACACTGCGGCGCTCGAGCTGCGCGACTACCGCTCCTTCACTCTGCAGATGAACCAGTCGGTCTCGTTGCAGAAGAAGAAGGGGGTGAGAACCGACGCGAAGTTGCGTTAGGTGCGTCGCGAGACCATGCCGCCCATCAGAGTCCCTCGTCCGGCAGCGACGGCAGCTCGGCGACGGGATCGGCGCGGCGCGCGCCGAGGACCTCCTCGAACACGGCGCAGAGTCGGTCCGCGCTGCGCGACCACGTGAACTCTTGCGCCCGGCGCCGGCCGCTCTCGACGCGCGCCTGCGTCGCCGCCGGCTCGTGTCGCAGCCCATCGACGATCCGTGCGAGCCGCACCGGATCGCGCGGCGGGAAGTAGACCGCCGCGTCGCCCGCGATCTCGCGGAACGACGCGATGTCGGCCGCGACGATCGGCGTGCCCGTCAGCATCGCCTCGAGCAGGGGATGGCCGAACGTCTCGATCAGCGAGGGAAAGACGAGCGCCACCGCCCCGCGGTAGTACTGGAGGATCTCCGCGTACGGGACGCGGCCGAGAAAACGCACGCGCGTCTCGAGGCGCAGGCTCTCGACGATGCGGTGCAGCTCCGCCGCGCACGCCGGATCGGTATCCGAGCCGCCGGCGATCCAGACCTCGAGCCGCCGGTCCTCGACGTGAGCCAGGCATTCGAGCAGCACGGGGATGTTCTTGTGGCGCTCGAGCGCAGCCGGCAGGAACAAGTAAGGCGGCACGTCCGCGGCGGGCGGCGCCGTGTCGTCGCGAAATGCTTCGCGAGAGATGCCGTGCGGGATCACGACGATGCGCTCCCTCGGTAGCGGGATGCGCTTCGTGATCAACTCCGCCGCCGCGCGCGACGGGAACACCACGCGGTCCGCGCGCCGTAGTCCCAGCCGCACCAGGCGCTCGAGGACGCGCAAGCGCGCCGTATCGTAGAAGCGCCGGTCGTAGATGTTGAGGTTGCGCAGCGCGACGACGGTCGGCACGAGGTGCACGGCGGGCGCCAGGTCCGCGAGGCAGTAGAGCAGGTCGAAGCGCGCAGCCCGCAGCGGCAGCACCCCCTCCTCGTACATCACCCGGAAGACGACGCGCGCGGCGATCCGCGGCGACGGCAAGCGCACGTTCAAGACGCGCAGCCCACCGGCCTCCTCGGCCGAGAGCTGTCCAGAGGCAGCGAGCACCGTGAAGTCGAAGCCGCGAGAGTCGCGGTCGAGCTCGCGCAGCAGGTTGACGACGTAGCTCCGGCCACCGCCGTGGGTAAGCGAGAGCGTGTTGACCAGGACCCGGCGGCGCGGCACGGCCGGACAGCATAGCGCGACGCCGGAGCCCTGAGCGCGCGCAGGGCCGTCGCGTGCACGTCGCTGAACAGCGTGACGAGCCGCTCCAAAGGGCATGGCGGAGATAGTAAACTCTCGCTTCCCTATCGCCCTTGTCTGGCCGTCCCTCCGGACTCTACGGGAGCCGCCCCATCCATGATCGACGAGCAAACCATCAGGTCCGCGATCGTGAAACTCTTTCTCGGAGGAGATTCGTCGTTCCCGATATCCCTCGAAACCGATCTCCTCGAGCAGGGGATCTGCGATTCTCTCGGGCTGACACAGCTCGCAGCCGAACTCGAACGTCTCGATCCGGGCCTTCGATTCCAGGATCAGGACATCACACGCGAAAACCTGGCAACGATTGAGGCGATTCTGAGCTTCAGCCAGCGAGTCGACAGGTAGAGTCCGCGAACCCAGTGGAAGCTCGGAATCTCGTCGACAAACTTCTCGCGCGGGCGGACTTCGCGCCGGATTCCGAAATGTGCCGCCTCGTCGCTCGGGGTGGCACATCATCCGTCGTGACGTTCTCGTCCATGCTGAGGAGGGCATCGGCTTTCGCGGAAATCTACGGACCGGCCGGCGCCGACCGCCGAGTTGTCGGCGTCTGCCTTCACCCAGGCAGGGATCTGCATGCCGCCTTCGTCGGAGGGCTTCTGGCGGGACATATCCCGACGATGCTGCCTCCGCCGTCGCCTCGGATGGAGGCGGCCAAGTACGCCAGATCACTCCTCCGGATGATGGAGCACGTGCACCCGGATATCCTCGTCATCAGCCACGAGATCCGATCCCGGCTCGTCGCCGAGGATCTGGCCCGCTTCGAGGGCGCGGCGATCGTGGACCCAGGCCAGGTGGGAGAGCGAGATCTCTTCACGGGTCCCCGCCAACCCGCCGATTCCATCGCTGTTCTTCAACATTCGTCCGGAACGACCGGGCAGCAAAAGGGGATCGCGCTTTCACACGAAGCAATCCTCGAACACAACCGCAGGTACACGGAGCGCCTCGAAATCACGCCGGCCGATCGAATCGTGACCTGGCTTCCCCTCTATCACGACATGGGGTTTGTCGCCTGCTTTCTGCTGCCCACCTTGGATGGAATTCCGTTCGCCGAGATGTCGCCGTTCGACTGGGTGCTGCGGCCGGTAATGCTGCTGGAGGAAATCTGGAAACAGCGAGGGACGCTGTGCTGGCTGCCGAACTTCGCGTTCTCCTACCTGGCCACGGCGATCGCGCAATCTCAGATTCCGGAAGGGCTCGACTTGTCGTCAATCCGGGCATGGATCAATTGCTCGGAGCCCGTGATGCCGGGTTCGATTGAGGCCTTTCTCGAAAGATTCTCTGCGTACGGCGCAAGCCGGCGCCAGATCACCGCGAGCTATGCGATGGCCGAAAACGTCTACGCGGTGACTCAATCCAAGCCGGGCTCGTACGCAACGATCCGGGTCGACAGGAAGATCTTCCTCGACGACCACCGGGCCCAACAGGCTACCGGTGGAGACGAACGTTCGCTCACGTTCGTCTCGAACGGCACGCTTCTGGAAGGCTGTCGGCTTCGCGTCGTTGATGAATCGCGGCGCGATGTCTCGGAAGGGTTTGTCGGCGAAATAGCCATTTCCGGCGAGTTTCGATTCGACGGCTACTTCCGAAGGCCGGACCTCACCGCGGAAGCGATCGATTCGGACGGCTGGTACTACACCGGCGATCTTGGATTCGTCATCGATGGCTCCCTCTATCTCACCGGTCGCAAGAAAGACCTCATGATCATCCAGGGGCGCAATTTCTACCCAACCGACGTCGAAGAGATCGTCCGGCAGGTCGAAGGGGTGAACCCGGGGCGCGTCGTTGCCTTCGGAATCCCCGACGAGACATCCGGGACCGAACGGCTCGTCGTTCTGGTCGAGGCTCTTTCGACCTGCACGCTTCCACCTGCCAGGCTCGCACTCGACATTCGCCGCGAAATTTCCCAGGCTCTCGACTGTACTGCGGGCGACGTCCGGATCGTCCCCGAGCGGTGGCTCGTGAAATCAACGTCCGGCAAGCTCGCGCGAAACGACAATCGCGCGAAGTACCTCGACCAGATCGTGATTCCGACGAAGGCTGCTGGGGATGTTTGATACGCCCCTGTTCTACGCAGCTCTTTGCGGGCTGCTTCCCATTCTCTATCTCGTACCCGCGTCGCGGATCCAGATCAGAACATCCCTGGTAGCGATACTGAGCCTCGGCATTCTGTGGCGGCTACTTGGCATGGCAGTCTCAGAGATGGTGGTGCTTCTGGTTACCGGGCTTTGGACGGCGCTGTCTGCCATGGCCCTGGCGCGAAAGGCGGCAGTCGGATCGAAGAGAAATTTCTTTCCGGCATTCATGCCCGTTCTCGGCATCTGGGCGCTTGGAAAACATTCCGCTCAGATCGGGCTCGACACAGCCTCTGTTTTTCGTTTCGTCGGGTTTTCTTTCCTCGTCATAAAGTCATGGACGCTTCTCAAGGATGCATCCGACGGGCGTCTCAAAGGGATCACGCTGGGAGGCGTGTGCGCCTACCTGTTTTATTTCCCAACGTTCGTCAGCGGGCCGATGCATACCTATGGAGAGTTCGATCGGTCGATCTCCAAGCCGGCCGCTCCCGGCTTCAAGCAGATCGTCGACGCCGTCTTCCGGCTTCTCGTGGGAATTACGAAACTCAAGTTGGTGGTCTTTTTGATCGAGCCGATGAGCCTCGTCGCGCTCGTCGACGCGCCCTCGTTCACACTTGGCCAGCTCGTGAAGGGGTGCTTCCTCTATTCAATCGTGATCTACGCCAGTTTTTCAGGCTACTCCGATGCGGCGATTGCAACCTCGAGCCTCGCGGGGATTGCGACGCCTGAGAATTTCCGTTCACCCTATCTCTCGCCCACGATCCGCGAGTTCTGGCAGCGATGGCACATCACATTCACTCGGGTCTTGACCAGCTACCTGTTCGTTCCTATCGCTCGTTGGCTTCCCAAATGGATCGGCGACCGGCGCACGCTCCTGACTCTGCTGACGACCATCGTGACCTTTGTCGCCTGCGGCTACTGGCACGGACCAACGCTCAATTTTATTCTGTGGGGTCTGTATCACGGCATCGGAATCGCGTTCTATGACCTCGTTCTACGTCGCCCGGTGCAGCCGCTCAAGGCGGGCCTCGTTTTGACTCGGGCCGAGCGGACGCTCGTGGTCGCCCGCCACGCGGGAGGAATCCTGACCACGTTCACCTTCGTTTCGGTTGGCTGGGCGCTTTTCGTGCTTCCCATCGGGAAGCTTTTCGGGAGCTGACTCCAACGGAACGAGAAGACGTGATATTCGTGATCGGCTTCCTTGCCCTGTTCGGCGCGGCTGGCGTCGCCGCTGTTGGTCTGGTCTGGTCTGGGCATGACAGTCGATCGCTCCTGTCTCGCAAAGAATGGCAGCTGTGCGCGAAGCTGGTCGGAATCGTTTTGCTTCTGCTCGTGCTGATTCAGCTGGAAATCGCTGCCGCGCTGCCGGCGGGGCAGTTCATCTACGGGCGATTCTGATGCTGGAAGGATCCGACGCCGTGCCTGGGATCCGATGGGGCCGGATCCTGGCTGTGATCATTCTCGCCGTCTTTGCGCTCGAGGTCTTTTCCCAACTCGTCGTCTATTGCTGGGCGGGGAAACGTTACGATTCGTTTTCCAACTACGTCTGGTCACCGTATGGACTCGTCCGAAGCAACCCGCGTCTCACGAACCCGGCCTATCAAATCAATTCGAACGGATTCCGCGAGGTTCGCGAATATTCGCGACGCAAGCCACCGGGGACGATTCGCATACTTTTCCTCGGTGGTTCGGTCCTCTTCTCTGGGGTTGCAGGGACGACCTTCCCCGGCCAAGCGCGCGTTCCGAGCAGCCAGACGATTTCGCAGTACTTGAGTCGCGAGCTTCGAAGCGACCCCGCCTTCGCAGGTGTCGGCATCGAAGTCATCAATGCCGCCGTGAACTTCAACCGCTTTTCCGAAATCGCCGCCTCCTACGTCGCGGAATATCTCGACTGGCAACCGGATATCGTCATCGTCGGTGGCACGGTCAACGGCTTTTCGGCCCCCCCGCTTCCCGGCCAAACGGCTGCCGGCGAAAGTTACCCGCAGCGTCGTCACGAATGGCGTCTGGATTTCGAGCGCCAGGCGAACGACGATTCGTTTCTTGCCCTGGGTGAGCGCGTCCGCCTCACGTTGGCCGGCCATTCGGCTCTCTTCGGAATCCTTTCGAAAGGACTGACGAAGGGAGTCGATTTGCTGTTGGGTCTTCGATCGCGAGGGTCCATTGCCCAGAATCAGCCGATGCTGCGGCCAGGTTATGAGATTCCCGAAGTCGTGGATCACGACGAGTGGTCGAAATATCTAGACGTGAACGCCGCATATGCGCAGGCAATGATTTCGGCGGGCCGCGCCCGCGGACAGCGAGTGCTGTTTTTTTGGGAGCACCTCCTGCTTCATCTCGACGGGATCAAACCATTGAGCGAGAAGGAGCGATGGCTGTTCGCCCGCAACAACCCTGCTTATCCTAGAGAGGCAGGCGACGCCCTCAATCCCGATCGCTTCTACACCTGGTCCCGCATCCATTTCAGCGAAGAACTGAATTCCAGCGGATCGCGTTTGCTCGATCCGCTCGAAGCCCTTCGGACCTCTTCCGAGACGGTTTTCATCGACTACGGGCACTACACCGCCGAGGGGAATCAGTTCATGGCGCGCTTTCTTGCCGGTGCTCTGCACGACGAGATCCTCGCCGCTGCGGCCTCGCTGAAGACGCGCTGACCTCGAATCATGTCCACATGGGTGAAAGCCCTGAACGAGGGCCCGACTGCCGCTCCGCGTGCGCGCACGCTGCCGCCGCGGACGAACGCGAAATTGACGTGCCCCGCACATAGGCTTAGTCTGAGTCCCCTCCCGGCGGCGAGAGCGCCGTCCTGAAGGCCGATGAATCGTCAGCTCTTCCAATACCATCCGACCATCGGCTACCAGTTCGTCCCCGGGCTCCGGACGCGCGAGGAGCACGAGGGCGGCGGTTTTCTGCTGCGCACCAACCAGGCCGGCTTCCGCTGCCGCCACGAGTTCGTCGCGCGCAAGCGTCCCGGCAGCTTTCGGGTGCTGCTCTTCGGTGACTCCTACACGGCAGGCATGGGGGTGAGCGACGCTGCGCGGTACGGCGACGTCCTCGAACGGCTGCTCCCGGACATCGAGGTCTACAACTTCGGCCTCCCCGGGAGCGGGACCGACCAGCAGTACCTCATCCACCGCGAGTACGCGGCGCACTTCGAGCACGACCTCGTCGTGATCGGCGCCATGGTCGAGAACATCCGCCGCGTGGCGTCGCGCTATCGCCCCTACGCCACCCTCGAGGGCGACACCCTGATCCTCGCCAAGCCCTACTTCACGCTGGAATCGGATGGTTCTCTGCGACTCCAGCATGTGCCCGTTCCCAAGACGCCGCTGTCTTCCGAATCCGAGGAGCAGCGCTACGTCGATCGCTATGGGAGGCTGGTATGGCTGCGTCAGGCCGTGAACCGACTCGGGCCCGGTCTCAAGGACCGCATGCAGCGACTCACGCGCTACCAACCGCTGCCGGCCTATGACAAACCGGACGACCCGGCCTGGCGACTGATGAAGGCAATCCTCGTACGCTGGAGCGAGGAGGCTCGGGCCCCGGTCGTGATCGTACCGATTCCCCTCTACCAGTACGTGGAGAAGACGGCCTCGCCGCGCGCCTATCAGGCGCGCTTCGGCGAGCTCGCGGAGCTGCCCGGCGTCACGATCCACGATCCGCTGCCTGCGTTTCACCGCCACCCGCGAGCGCAGAGACGCGGCTTCCGTTTCGTGCACGACTGCCACCTCACGCCGTCGGCCCATCGCGTGCTCGCAGAGTCCCTGGCGCACGCCCTGCGGGCCTTGCTGCCGGTGGGCGGGTCGCGCGCCGCATGAGCGTCGTCGTTCTCGGCATTTCCGGCTTCTACCACGACGCGGCCGCGGCGATCGTGCGCGACGGCGAGATCGTCGCGGCGGCCCAGGAAGAGCGTTTCTCGCGCAAGAAACACGACCCGCGCTTTCCGCGTCACGCCATCAACTACTGCCTCGGCGAGGCCTACGTCGAGCCCAGCGAGCTCTCGGCGGTGGTCTTCTACGACAATCCGATCCTGAGCTTCGATCGCGTGCTCAAGAGCCAGCTGACGGTCGCGCCGCGGGGTCGCGACCAGTGGATCAAGGCGGCAGGGTCATTCCTCGGCGCAAAGCTCTTCGTCACGCGCTACGTGCGCGACTGGCTGAAATCGGACGTGCCCGTCTGGTTCACCAAGCACCACCTGTCCCACGCGGCATCGGCCTTCTACCCATCTCCGTACCAGCGGGCGGCGATCCTCACCACGGATGGTGTCGGGGAATGGGCCACCACGAGCATCGCGCGGGGTGACGGCGCGGACATCGAAGTCCTCGCGGAGATCCATTATCCCCACTCGCTCGGTCTGCTCTACAGCGCCTTCACCGCATTCTGTGGATTCAAGGTCAACTCGGGCGAGTACAAGCTGATGGGTCTCGCGCCGTACGGCCGGCCGCGCTACGCCGACCGCATTCGCGAGCGGCTGATCTTCGTGAAGCCGGACGGCTCGTACCGATTGAACATGGACTACTTCTCCTACCTCGACTCGAACTCGATGGTGAACGAACGCTTCTGCGAGCTCTTCGACGGGCCGCCGCGCCAGCCCGAATCGCCCATCACCCGACGTGAGATGGATCTCGCCGCCTCGATTCAGCAGGTCACCGAGGAGGTCGTGTTGGGGCTGGCGCGCCACGCTCGCGACGTGACCGGTCTCGAACACCTGTGCCTCGCCGGCGGCGTGGCGCTCAATTGTGTCGCCAACGGCTTGCTGTTGCGGGAGCGGGTCTTCGATGGAATCTGGATCCAGCCCGCGGCCGGCGACGCGGGTGGGGCGCTAGGAGCCGCGCTCGCGGCGTCCCACCGCCGCCTCGGCGTGCCGCGCCGCCTGCCCGCACACGGTCGCGACGCGCAGAAGGGGAGCTACCTGGGACCGGCGTTCTCGAGCGCGGAAGTGCGCGCGTTTCTCGATCGACACGACTATCCCTTCGAGCGGGTCGAGGACCCGCAGGAGCGCGCGGAGCGAATCGCCCGGGCTCTCGACGAGGGAAAAGTGGTGGGGTTCCTATCGGGGCGCATGGAGTTCGGTCCGCGCGCGCTCGGCGCCCGTTCGATCCTCGGAGATCCACGCCGGGCCGACACCCAGGTGCTCATGAATCTGAAGATCAAGTACCGGGAGTCCTTCCGGCCCTTCGCGCCGGCGGTGCTCGCTGAACGCTGCGCCGACTATTTCGACCTCGACGACGAAAGCCCCTACATGCTGCTCGTCGCACCCGTGCGGGCCGAGCGACGCCGCCCGATGCAGCTCGGCGCGTTCGAGTCGGGCAACGACGACCTGCTCGCGGTCGTGAGCCAGGCGCGCAGCGACATTCCAGCGGTCACTCACTTCGACTACAGCGCGCGGGTCCAGACCGTTCGTCGCGAGGAGCACCCCGAATACCACGCGGTGATCGAGGCCTTCGAACGCCTCACGGGTTGCGCGGTGCTGGTGAACACGTCGTTCAATGTGCGAGGTGAGCCCATCGTGTGCTCGCCTCGCGACGCGTACCGCTGCTTCATGCGGACGGAGATGGATCTGTTGGTGCTCGAGGACTGCCTGCTGGTCAAGGAGAAGCAGCCGGCCGCGGACCCGGACGACACGGATTGGAGGCGAGAGTATGAGCTCGACTGAGGACCCGCGGCTGGGCAGGTTCTTCGACAGGCGGTTGGTCCCGCTGGCGGAACGGCTGCGCGCCCGTGGCACGCGGTTCTTTCCGATGGGGCCCGACGCGGAGGCCGAGAGCTTCTACCTCCCCGCAAACCGTGTGGAGCCGGAATTCATCGAGCTCGAGGGACCGGCCGCGTGCGAACGAGCGTTGCGCGAGCTCTGGGAAGAGCAGAAACTACCCGAGCTGGCGGCTCTGGCGGGGCCGCTCATGAACCTCGCCCGGCGCCTCGAAATCCGCGAGGAGGAGTGGGGCGAGATCTCGCCCTTCGTCTACGTGATGTACTGAGCGAGGCGGCATGAATCGCTCCAAGCTCGCCATTGCCTCGGCCTTCGAGGCTACCGGATTGAGCCGGAGTCTGTTGGCGCTTCAGCGCGCCGCGCTCCGACCCTATGCGCGAGCCCTCAACTACCACGACGTGCCCTACGCTCTTGCGCCCGCCTTCGAGTCCCAGCTGCAGTTCTACGCCCGGCATTTCGTCTCGATGGGATACGATGATCTGCTCGGTCTGCAGGCCGGCGAGTGGCCGCACGAGAAGCCGGGGCTGGTGCTCAGCTTCGACGACGGCCTGCGCTCCCATGCCGAGGTGGTGGCGCCGCTGCTCGAGAAGTACGAGATGACCGGCTGGTTCATGGTGCCGGTGGGGGTTCTCGACGAACCTGCGGGGGCGGGCAGAGCTCCCGCCCACACCGTGCACGAACCGACGCTCTCCTGGCATTCCTTGTCGCTGCTCCGCGACCGCCACGTGATCGGCTGCCACACATTCAGCCACCGCCGGCTCACGGACGCGCTCACGTCCGAGGACCTCGCCCTCGAGATCGACTCCGCCAAGCGCGCGCTCGAGGAGGGGCTCAGGTGCTCGATCCCGGTTTTCGCCTGGGTCGGCGGCGAGGAGGAGACCTACAGCGCCGCCGCCGCCGAGGCGATCCGGCGCGCTGGCTTCCGCGTGAGCTTCATGACCAATAGCGCTCCGATCCGCCCGGGCGCCGATCTGCTGCAGCTGCAACGCACGAATGTCGAGGCGAGCCATCCGCCTGCCTTGGTGAACCTGAGTCTCTCGGGCTTCTTCGACGCGTGGTACGCGGCCAAGCGCCGGCGGGTGAATCGCCTGACCGCGCCCTGAGCCAGTCCACCGCTGCGTGGCCCCGGCGAGGTCGCCGGGGGCGCGGGGATCACACAGTCCGGTCGCGCGCGCGTCGGGCTTTGCGGTGGGATCAGCCGAGCGACGCGCGGGCGCTCGCGTTCGCGGCCGTCGGCGACGTGTAGAGGCCGACGGCCCGGCGCGCTCTCGCCGCGCGCGACCGGCGCTTCGTCGCCAGGTTCGTCGCGTGCACGTCGCTGAACAGCGTGACGAGCCGCTCCGCAGAACGCTCCCAGCTGAACTCGCGCACGCGCTCGCGTCCGCGCTTGATCAGCATCTCGCGTGCGAGCGCCGCGAACAGGGCATCCTCCATCGCACCCGAGAGCGCCTTTGCGCTGTGCGGGTCCGCGTAGAACGCGGCGTCACCGCCGATCTCGCGGAAGACCGGGATGTCGGCTGCGACGACCGGCACGTCGCTCGCCATCGCTTCGAGCAACGGATGGCCGAACGTCTCGAGGTAGGACGGGAAGACGAAGAGCTCGGCCCCCGCATACCAGGCCGGTATGTCCGCGTACGGAACCTCGCCGAGGATGTGGATGTGCTCGGCGAGCGAGCGCGTGGCGGCGCGTGCGGCCTCCATCTTGCGTGCGTACTCGGGATCCTGATCGTCGCCCACGATCACCAGATCGGGAACGTCGCGCCGGCGCTTCGCGAGCAGCGCGTAGGCCTCGATCAGCTTGACGAAGTTCTTGTACCGGTAGATGGAGCTCACCGAGAGGATGTAGGGCCACGGGTGCACGGGGCGCTTCGGCGTCGCCGCCCAACCCGCGTGATCGATGCCGTGGTGCACGACCGCGCGCTTCTCGGGCGCGAGGCCGATGGTGTCGCCGATCCAGTCCGCGGAGTCCTTGCTCACGAAGAGGATCCGGTCGCAGACACTGGCCGAGAACCGCGAGAGATCGCGCAAGACCCGCAGGCGCAGGCGGTCGCGCAGGCCCCGCGCCTGGTCGAGCGACGCGAAGACCGTCGGGTTGCGGAAGCTTGCGATGGTCGGGCACGGCGAACCGAACGGAACCGTCTCACCCGCCGAGAAGTACAGATCCGCGCCCCAGGCCCGCGCGACACGCGCAGCCTCGCGGAAGGTGAAGCGCAGGCGGCCGGCCAGCCCGACTTCTGGCAGCAGCTCGACCTCGAGATTTCGAGCCGGCCGGATCGCCGCCGCGAGCCGCTCGCTGCGCACGAGCACGCGCAGCTGGTGCTCGGCGGCGACGGCCGCCAGCCGCGGCAGGATGTTGACGAGGTAGGTATGGCCCCCGCCGCCGCGAGCCATCGTCCCGTCGATCAGTACCCGCATTCCCGACCCTGACCGCATGCGACCCCCTCGGGGAGCCCCTTCCGCATGAACTACCCATGCAATAGGTGGCCGAGGTGGTGGGGTGCGTGTCACGCCGGCGAAGGAAATTTTCGGGCGCGAAAGTGGGCCTTGGGCCGCGCTTTGCGTGACACCTCTTCGTTGCCCGGGCCACTTCCCATCTGGAGGACCGCCGCATGGCCGTAGCCCTCGACTCCCCGGTTGCGAGATTCGCCCCCGCCGCTCCCCTGACAGCGTCCAGGCGCTGGGTGGGTGGGTATCCGGCGAGCCGAAGCGCGCATCCGGCGACGCGCACCCTGGATGTGGTGCAGACGCTCGCGCGGCGTTATCCCGCGCCAATGCGGGCAGAGCAGCTCGCCGACGTCGGGCGGATCGCCTCGCACGTCGAGCGCATCTACCAGCCTGGGGCCAGCGTGGCCGACCTGGGCGGCGGGGTGGGACTCTTCTCCCCGTCCTGTGCCGCGCTCGGGATGCAGACCTGGCTCGTCGACGATTTCGGCGACCCCGTGAACCGCGCCTTCGACCTCGACGATATCGGCCTGCATCGTGCGCTCGGTGTGCGGGTCGTCGAGACGCCGATCCAACGCTGGGGGGAGGCCTTCGGTGACGAGAGCCTCGACGTGGTGACCTGCTTCGACAGCCTCGAGCACTGGCACCACTCGCCGCGACCGGTCTTCGCCGAGGCCTACCGAGTGCTCAAGCCCGGCGGGACGCTGCTGCTGAGCGGCCCGAACGCCGTGAACCTGCGCAAGCGCCTCAGCGTGCCGCTTGGCCGCTCGAACTGGTCCCACTTCGAGGACTGGTACTACCCGGAGCAGTTCCGCGGCCACGTGCGCGAGCCGGTGCTCGCCGACCTCGTGCGCCTCGTGCGCGAGCTCGGCTTCGAGAAGCAGGCCGTCTGGGGACGCAACTGGGCGGGCTACCCCGCCGCCGGCCTGCGCCGCGCGCCGGCTTGGCTGATCGACCACACGCTGCGACCGTTCCCGACGCTGTGCAGCGATCTCTACGTGCTCGCCCGCAAGGCCGACTGAGCACCCAGGACCCCCTGCGCGTCGTCGTCTCGCTGCAGGGGCGCTTCCACGGCTTCAACCTGGCGGCGGAGCTGCACCGGCAGGGGATGCTGCTGCGGCTGATGACGTCGCAGCCGCGCTCGCGGCCGGAAGCGTTCGGGGTGCCACGCGAGAAGGTGTGCGCGACGATCCGCTACGACGTGCTCCAGCGCGTCGTGGCGCGGCTCGGCCTACTCGACCGCATCCCCCACCTGTGGCATCTCAGCTACGAAGCCTTCGACCGTGCCGTCGCTCGCAGGCTCGAGCCCGCGGATCTCGTGGTCGCCTGGTCCGGCATGGCGCTCCACACGCATCGCCGCGCGCGCCAGCTCGGCGCGCGCACCGTGGTCGAGCGGGGCTCCTCCCACATCGCGTTTCAGCGCGACATCCTGGAAGAGGAGCAGCGCCGCTGGGGCCTGCGCGGCCCCGCCCCCGTGGATCCATGGGCCGTCGAGAAAGAGCTGCGCGAATACGCGGAGGCGGACGCCATCGCGATTCCATCGGGCTTCGTGCGACGCAGCTTCGTTTCGCGGGGCGTGCCCGAGTCGAGGCTGCTGCAGGTTCCGTACGGAGTGGACCTGCGCGAGTTCCGCCCCGCGCCGAAGCAGACACCCGGATTTCGCGCGATCTTCGTGGGCGCGCTCTCGCTCCGCAAGGGCATTCCCGACCTGCTGGAGGCCGCGAAGCGTGCCCAGGTCGAGCTTTGGCTCGTCGGGCCACGGCAGTCCGAAGTCGAACCGTTCCTGCAGCGCTACGCCGGCCACTACGAGCACAAGGGCAGCATCCCGCAGTCGCGATTACCCGGGTACTACGCGCAGGCAGACGTGTTCGTGATCGCCTCGATCGAGGAGGGCCTCGCGATGGTGATCCCCCAGGCTCTCGCCTGCGGCCTTCCGGTGATCTGCACGGCGAACAGCGGTGGCGACGACCTGGTACGGGACGGCGTGAACGGCTTCGTCGTACCGATCCGAGATCCGGATGCGCTGGCGGAGCGGCTCGCTGCGCTCAGAGACGATCCCGACCGGCTCGCCGCGATGAAGCGGGCGGCGGTCGAGTCGGTCGCCCACGGACATGGCTGGCGCGACTACGGGCTGGCCATCGCGGCGCGCTACCGCGCGCTCGCCGCCGAGGCTGCGCGCAGTTAGCAGGGAGTTGCGCCGCGGAGGCGGAGCTCATGTCGCGTCGCGCGTCGTCGGTCCGATCGGCAACGCGACCGGCGGGAGCGTGCCGCCCCGCTCGGCCCGCGCCAGCATCACGCGCGTGTAGACGCCAGCCCCTGGCGATCCGATCTCCACCGTGTTCCACGCCTGAACCGCGCGGCGAAGCAGACGCCAGGTTCCCAGACGCAGGGCGCCCTTCCAATCCTTGGCGACGGGACCGCATTCGCGGAACTCGCAGCGCTCGAATCCCGTCGCCGCGAACAGATGGCGCAGCACGCCGCTGGTGAAGGCGAGCTCATGAGTCAGGTCGCCGTAGCGGATCGATCCGTGAAACGGAGAGTCCGCGTTGGGCACCTGGGCGATCAGGGCGCCTCCCGGACGCAGAGCGGCGGAGATCAGGCGCAGGGTTTCGAGCAGCTCGTCGCGCGTGAGGTGCTCGAGGACGTCGATGCAGAAGATCGCTTCAAAGCGGCCCGGTCGGCGGCGCAACACGTCGCCGGCGTCGCCGAGCAATACCTCTGCCGCTGGGGCAAGACGGCGACTGCGTTCCACCTGTACCGGCGAACGATCCACACCGACGACCTCGCGCGAGCCATGGCTCGCGAGGAACGCCAGCAGGTTGCCATCGCCACAGCCGAGGTCGAGAACGGGAGCCGTCGGGTCCTGCGGCAGCCAGCCGCGCAGGTAGTGCCCGTAGACGCGATCGTAGACGGCCGTGTCCGCGGTCGTCGCATGGCTCGGGTGCAGCGTGTAGCTGGCGTAGAGCTCTTCGCGGAACGACATGGCGCGTCAATCTACCTGATCAAGCCAGGAATTCGCGCAGTACGAGCAGCGCCCATACCCGCGACCAGTGGACCCGGCCGCGCCGGAAGTCCTCGATCAAGCGCCGAACGGCCGCAGCGCGCAGCCACGGGTGCTCGGGAGCCTCGAGGGCGATGCCTCCCGTCCGCAGCCAGCGCTCGAACGGCAGCGTGAAGCCCTGCTTGCGGCGCTGCCAGAGCGCCGGCGGAACCGGAGGGCGCGGCGCTTCGCGCAGAGCGCGCTTCGCCGGCCCCGCCCGGCGCAGGCTCGCCGGGATACGCGCCGCTGCGCGCAGCAGCTCGCGGTCGACGAGCGGCGTGCGCACCTCGAGCGAATGGCGCATCGCCATGACATCGGTGTCGCGCAAGAGCTGGACCTGGAGATACTGGCCGAACTCGAGCGCGCACACGCGCTCGTCTTCGGGGAGCTGCTCGGGCCGCACACGCGCGCGCAGCTCGGCCAACGGGTCGCAGGCGTCGACCGCCTCCCCGAGCTCCGGGGCCAGGAGCGCGCGCGCCTCGTGCGGCGCAAACAGCCCCCGCTCCGCGAAGTAGGCGCCGGCGTCGTCGCCGCCGAACGCGAGGGCGCGCGAGAGCTTCGCCGCCGTGCGCCCGAGCGGCAGCTGCGCGAGCGCGCGCCCGCTCGCCGCCGTGAACGCTCCGCCACCCGGCCAGCGCGCGAGCCGAGCGTGGAGACGGCGGATGCGCGGCACGCGCTCGAAGCTGAGGTAGCCGCCGAAGAGCTCGTCGCCCCCTACGCCGGAGACGGCCACCTTGAGGCCGGTCTTCGCCGCCGCCTCGGAGACGAAGAACGTATTGATGCCGTCGATCGACGGCTGATCGAGGGCGCGCACCGCGTCGGCGATCCGCTCGCGCACCGCCTCGATCCGGATCGGCACGTCGTGATGGTCGGTGCGATAGAGATCGGCGGCAGCGTGCGCGAGGCGCGCCTCATCGAGCTCGGCCACGTCGAGCGAGAGCGTCACGCTGCGCACCGCCGTGGGCAGCACTTCGGACATCAGCCCCACCAGCGCCGAGGAGTCGACACCGCCGGAGAGGAAGGCGCCGACCGGCACGTCCGACACCATGTGATGTCGGATGGAGTCGAGCAACGCCGCGCGCAACGCCTCGGCAGCCTCGTCGGCGGACGCGGGTCCCGCATGGCCGAGATCGTCTTCGAGGCGCCAGTAGCTGACGGGGCCCTCGACGGCAGCCTCGCGGATGCGCAGCCACGACGCGGGCGGCAGCGCGCGGATCCCGCGGTAGAGCGTGCGCGGCGCCGCGATCGAGCCCCACGACAGGAAGCTGGCGAGACCCTCCGGATCGAGGCCGCCGTCGCCCATCACCCGGCGCAGCGCCTGGATCTCGGAGGCGAATGCGAGCCGGCGGCCGTCGTCCGCGACGTAGAGCGGCTTGATGCCCAGGGGATCGCGGACGAGCAGGGTCTCGCGGCGAAGGGCGTCATGCAGCGCGAAGGCATACATGCCGCGCAGCCGATCGAACAGCGCGAGGCCCCACTCGCGGTAGCCCTCCAGCAGCACCTCGGTGTCGCTCTGCGAGCGGAAGCGATGCCCGGCGGCCTCGAGCTCGCTCCGCAGCTCGCGGAAGTTGTAGATCTCACCGTTGAACGTGATGACGAAGCGGCCGTCCGGCGTGAGCATCGGCTGGTGGCCGAGGGGCGAGAGGTCGACGATCGCGAGGCGCCGGTGCCCGAATCCGACACGGCCGTCCGGCGAAGTCCACAACCCCGCGTCGTCCGGGCCGCGATGGCGTTGCTCGTCGCGCAGCGACTCGACGTCGGCTTCCGCGACGGACGCGCCGTCGCGGTACGCGACGATGCCTGCGATCCCGCACATGGGCGCGCAGCATAGCTCGCCCATTTCCACGGCGTCGACGCTGCGCGCGGAAGCGCCCGCCGCCTGGGCTATACTGCGCCCGCAATGACTCGATATAGTGTACGGTCGGTCCTGCTCGGCCTCACGGGGCTGCGGATCGATGGGGGTATCGCCGGAGTCAGCCGCTGCATCGCGCGCGCGCTCGACGAGGAGACGCGCGCAGGGCGCCTCGAGCGGGTCGATCGCGTGCTTCTGCTCGAGCGTCCGGACGACGCGTCCGGCCCACCCGTGCGGGGCGAGCAGCAGCTCGCGCGCGGCAGCCAGACGCGCTTCGTGTGGCAGACCTGGCGCAGCTACCGGCGCCACCGCCACGACCTGGTCTGCTTCGATTTGGTGGGGCTCGCCCGCTCGGTGCTGCTGCCGCTGCCCGGCTTCCCGCCGCCGCGCTTCGCGGTCTTCGTCCACGGCCGCGAGCTGGACACGTTGACCCACAGCGCGCGTGCGCGCGCCCTGCGCGAAGCGCACCGGCTGCTCGCGAACTCCGAGTTCACCGCCGCCGCGCTGCGGGCGGCCCTGCCCGAGCACGCCGATCGCGTGCGCGTCGTGCCGCTGTGTCTCGACCCCGAGCGCGTCCGCTCCTGGGAGGCGGCGCAGACGAGCGCCGTTCCGGCCCGCGAGCCGGCCGCGCTGCTGGTCGGTCGCATGTGGGCCGAGGAGCGTGGCAAGGGGCACGACGCGCTGATCGAGGCGTGGCCGGAGGTCCGCCGCCGCGTGCCGGCCGCGCAGCTGTGGATCGTGGGCGAGGGCGACGACTTGCCGCGGCTGCGGGGCCTCGCCCGCGAGCGCGGGGTCGAGGACGGCGTGCGCTTCCTCGGGCGCGTCTCCGACGCCGAGCTCGGAGGCCTCTATCGGCGCGCCTCGGTGTTCGCGATGCCGAGCCGGCAGGAGGGCTTCGGACTCGTCTACGCGGAGGCGATGTGGCACGGACTGCCGTGCATCGGCTCGACGGCGGACGCCGCCGGCCAGGTGATCGCCGACGGCGAGACCGGTCGTCTCGTCCCGTACGGCGATGCGCCCGCCACGGCCGACGCCGTGGCGGCGCTGCTCGCGGATCCAACTCGCGCCCGCACGCTGGGCGAGGCCGGGCGGAAACGCGCACGCGAGCACTTCGGCTACGAACGCTTTCGTGCCGACCTGCTCGCTGCTCTCGATCTCGCGTGAACCCGCGTGGCGCGAGTGGGTCGCGGCTCACGTGGGGCCGCGGGGTCTCAAACGCGGTCAGGGGGGTGAGAGTGCTCGCATGCGTGGATCGCGCGCGAACAGCCGCGGCAGCGCGCCCGAGAGCAGCATGCTCGCCGTGCACGATGCGAGCATCGAGAGCAGCGTGGCGAGCGCCGCACCGCGCGCCCCGAGACGCGGGATCAACACGAAATAGAAACTGACGGCCGTGACCGCACCGGCCGCGTGGACGACGAGCAGGCGACGCGTCTGCTGCAGCGCCAGGATCGTGTGCTCGAACAGGTGCTGCACGGCCTGGATCGCATAGGCCGCGGCGATCCACGGGACGAGCTCCGCCGCGCTCCAGTACGCCTCGCCGAGGACGAGCTTCACGATCGGGCCGGCGAGGGCGACGACGAGCGCCATTCCGAGCAGCAGCGACACTGCGAGCGCCGCCATCCAGACGAGGAAGGTGCGCCGTTCGCGCCGACGGTCTTGCTGCCCCACGGCATCGAAATAGACCGGACGCAGCGTGAGCGCGAGTAACTGATCCAGCATGATGAAGGGCGTGCTCGCGAGACCGTAGGCCGCCGCGTAGATGCCGGTCTGCGTGGGGCTCGTGAGGCCGGCGAGGATGTAGCGGTCGCTGAGCGAGATGATCCAGCCGAGCAGCGCGAGCGGCACCAGCGGCCCTGCGTAGCGGAGCATCGAACGGCGCGTTTCCTCCAGCCACGTCCCAGGCGCCGCGACCTCTCCGGGACCGCCGCGCACGCTCGCACGGCGGAACGCGAGATTGGTGCACGCGACGGCGGCGGCATAGCCGATCAGCACACTCAGCGCGTCGGCGCCGAGCGCGAGGATCGCTGCCACCGCCAGCGCAGGACGCGACACCGCGTCGGCCGCGTACCAGAGCGAGTAGGCCCGCTGGCGGCGCGCGGCATTGAGCAGCGTCGACTCGAACAGGCGTGCGACGTCGAGCACGAGCAGGATCGCGGCCCCGACGAAGGCAACGCCGCTCGCTCGCCCGGGGCCGAACCCGACCCAGACGACGCCGCCGACCGCGAGCAGCGCGGCGATTCCGAGCGTGCGCGGCACGAGCAGCTGGCGCAGCAGCGCGCGGAGCGCAGCGACGCGTCCGGCGCGCGCTGCGTCGGGGTAGAAGCGCACCAGGGCGCTCAGCACGGGCAGGCAGAACATGTTGCTGCCGAGGCTGGCGAGCCCGAGCAACAGCACGACCTCGCCGTACACCTGTGGCGACACGAGATCGGTGATGAGCCGCAGGCCACCGATGCGCGCAACGATCGCTATGCCTTGACCGGCGGCGACCCAGCCTCCCTCGCGGATCAGGCGGCGCTCGCCGAGCTGCCTCGCGAGATCGAGAACCTTCAACGTCGCGTCGAAGCGAGCGACGGCCAGGCCGTTCCCGGCGCCCGCGCGAGTCCCACGTAATCGAGGAGCGCGGCCATGCGGTGACGGTAGAGGTGCTGGCTGCAGACCCGCTCCGCGCCGCGATGCCCGATGCGTGCGAGCGCGTCCCGATCTCCCAGGGCCGCCTCGATCGTGGCGTCGAGCGACGCCGTGTTCGCGTAGAACACCACCTCGTCTTCGGCGAAGAACGTCGCGTGCTCGTCCGTGCGCGGCATCAGCGTGGGGCTCCCGCAGGCGGGCGCCTCGAAGCTTCGCGAGGTGTGCCGGTCGGAGACTTCGCCATAGCGCGTCAAGAGGTTGAGGGCCAACGTGCTCGAGGCGAAGACCCGAGACATCTCGAGGCCGTAGACGGGACCGTGGACCACCGGCCGCAGCCGCGCTGAGCGGCATTCGTCGACCCAGTACCCCCCGTAGATCACCACGCCGTGTCGCGCGATCGACTCGATCTCCCGTTCGCGGTAATCGCGCCACGTGCCTACGAATCCAATCGTCGATCCATAGCGCTCGCGGTCTCCCGGTCGCACCTCGACCCGCCGATGGACGAGAGGATCCGCCGCGTACGGCAGGAAGACGACGTCGGGCCCGGAGAGAGCGAGTAGACGTTCGATATGAAAGGACTTCGGCGTGAGCAGGAGATCGAACTCGCCAATCCCCTCGAGGAACGGACTCGGCGAGCCGTAGAAGGGGATGTCCGGCCAGAAATGCACGAGCAAACCGCGCGCTGCGGCACGCACCGCGTGCAGGGCATCTGGGGAGAGCCACTCGCACTTGTAGATCAGCGTGAGGTCGGGTTGTAGCCGCTCGCTCGTCTCCACGAGTCTCGTCTCGAGAGTGCGCGTACGGCGCCGCGCCGTGAGACGGCGGGCCACGCGCTCCTCCAGATGCGGATGTCGCGGTACACCGAAGTCCGTGTCGAGCGTGTGCACCTCGGCACCGATCTCGCGTAGACCGCTCGCCATCGACGTGACGTTCGATCCCTCCCAGTGGGCTCCGACCACGAGGATGCGCGATGTTCTGCTGTGCTGGTTCATGGCCGGCGCTCATGCTAGCGGCACCGACGCGCGGTACAGCATCCCGCGGCCGGACGCGCGGTAGGCGCCCACGGCAGCCGGCACGATGCAGCTCGCCCCCTGTGCAAGCCGCACGCTCGTGCGGCTGTCCGCAGGCGTGAGCTCGATCTGGCCTTCCGTGCACAACAGGATCTCGATGCCGCGTTCCGTCGCGCTCGCGAGCGACGAGCCGTCGCGCAGCGCCGTCCGCGCGAGCTCGAACTCGAGCGCCGGAGTCGCGTAGCGCTCCCAGCCCGACGGATCCAGCTGCGCACGCAGGAGCGACGGCCGCGCCGGCTCGAAGCGCAGGCAGCGCAGCAGCTCGGCGACGGCCAGCGGCTTCGACGTCAGCCCCCCGCGCAGCACGTTGTCGGAGCTCGCCATCAGCTCGACGCCCACACCCTGGAGGTAGGCGTGCAGCTCGCGCGCCGGCAAGAAGATGGCCTCGCCGGGCTCGAGCCTCACGGCGTGCAGGAACAGCGGCGCGAGAACGCCGACGTCGTCGCAGCGCAGCTGCTGCAAGCGCGCGATCCACTCGAAGGCGACATCGTCGTCCGCGCACTCGGCCGCCGCGCGCGCCGCAGCGCGCACCATGCGCACGCGCGCTTCGGGCGCGAGGGCGAACAGCCCGCGCAGCCAGGCGGAGAGCGCCTCGCGCTCCGCTCCCGTCCGAAGGCATTCCGCGGCGACGTCGAGCTCCGGCACCGCGAGCTTCGCCACCAGGGAGAGGATCTCGCGCGGTGCACGGAAGCCGCGCAAGGCCCAGAACGGCGTGAGCGCGCACAGCAGCTCCGGCTTGTGGCTGGCGTCGCGGTAGCAGCGCTCGCGAGCGTCCAGTGGGATTCCCGCCGCGTTCTCCCGCGCGAAGCCTTCGAGCGCCTGCGCGGCGTCGGGGTGCGCCTGGATCGAGAGCGGCCGATCGGCCGCGAGCACCTTCATCAGGAACGGAAGCCGTCCCTCGAACTTCGCTTGCACGCGCGATCCGAGGAGCTCCTGCGGGCGTTCCTGGATCCAGGAGAGCAGCGAGCGCCCCCCGCCCGGGAGCTGCACGCTCGACGGCGCGCTCGGGTGAGCGCCCATCCACAGCTCGGCCTGCGGCGCCGCCGAAGGAACGGGCCGGCCCAGCAGCTCGGCGATCGCCGTGCGCGAGCCCCAATCATACTCCCGGATCGGATTCTCGAGCAGCGCAATCTGCGGCATCCAGGGCTGGCGAGGATCGTCACCGCGCATCGCGCCCCCTGATCGCCTTCTAGCACAACGCCGCGTGCGCTCAGCGGGAGTTTTTGGCCGCCGGTTGGTCGCTCGAGCGCTCGACCTGCCGCTCGCTGAGCCGGCGCAGGCCCGCTTGCGGCTCGCCGCCCCGCCCTCAGGCCACGAGATCGCACCACCGCGCCGCTGGGGGTGCCGATCTGATAGCGTGCTCCTGGCATGTGCGGCATCGGCGGCTTTTCCGGCGACTTCCCCGACGAGCTCCTCGACCGGTTCGTCGAGCGGCTACGCCACCGCGGGCCCGACGACCAGGGCAGCTTTCTCGATCGCGACGCCCGGGTCGGGCTCGCCCACACCCGCTTGTCGATCCTCGACCTATCGCCGCGCGGCCACCAGCCGATGCGCGACCCCGCAACCGGCTGCGTGATCACCTATAACGGCGAGCTCTTCAACTTCCGGGCTCTCCGCGCGGATCTCGCAGCGCGCGGCCATAGCTTCCAGTCCGACAGCGACACGGAGGTCCTGCTCCAGCTCTATGTCGCGCGGGGTACCGACATGCTTTCGCTGCTCGACGGCATGTTCGCGTTCGCGATCTGGGACCCGCGGGATCGCAGCCTCTTCCTCGCCCGCGACCCGCTCGGCGTCAAACCCCTATACGTCGCGACGCCGCGCCAGGGCGTCCTGTTCGCGAGCGAGATCAAGGCGCTCCTCGCATCGCCGGCGGTCTCGCGCGACCTCGACTTCCAAGCCATCGACGCGACGATCCGCCACCTCTGGTGTCCCGGACCGCGCACCGTACTCGCCGGGGTGCGCAAACTCGAGCCAGGCGGTGCGCTCCAGGTGCGCGATGGGCGAGTCGTCCGCGAGTGGCGCTACTTCGATCTGCCGGTCCAGGAGCCGTGGACGGGGCCGCCATCCACCGACCTGTGCGCGGCGATGACGCAGCACCTCGAGCGAGCCGTGCGCGACCAGATGGTGTCCGACGTCCCCGTGGGGGCCTTCCTTTCGGGCGGCCTCGATTCGAGCGCGGTAGCCGCATTCGCGGCCCGCCACGCCAAGCGCCTGCCGTGCTTCACGATGCGCTTCACGTCGGGCGACACCGCCGCCGAGGGCTTCGCCGACGACCTGCCCTACGCCCGTCGGGTCGCTGCCCATCTCGGGGTCGAGCTGATCGAGGTCCCGATCGGTGGAGAGGTCGCCGGGGAGCTCGAGCAGATGATCTACCAGCTGGACGAGCCGCAGGCCGACGTGGCACCGCTCAACGTCCGGCGCATCGCCGAGGCGGCGCGTGCGCACGGCGTCAAGGTGCTGCTGTCGGGCGCCGGCGGCGACGATCTGTTCGCCGGCTACCGTCGGCACCAGGGGGCGATGCTCGAGCGCTACTGGACCTGGCTGCCGGCGTCCGCCCGGCGCGCGCTGCGCAGCGCGTCCAGCTTGCTTTCGCAGCGGCGCGTCCTCACCCGGCGCATCACCAAGGCCTTCCGCTACGCCGACCTCGAACTCGACGAGCGCATCGTTGGCTACTTCGACTGGATTACCGCCGCTGAACGCAGTCGCCTGTTCCACCCCGACGTCGCCGCCGCGCTCGCCGCCGCACCACCGTATCAGCCGCTGCTCGACAGCATCCGGCGCCTTCCCGCCGACGTCCATCCCGTCAACCGCATGCTGTACCTCGATGGCCGCTACTTCCTGCCCGATCACAACCTCAACTACACCGACAAGATGGCGATGGCGGCCGGGGTCGAGGTCCGCGTACCGCTGCTCGCCGTCGATCTCGTCCGCTTCGCCTCGCAGCTGCCCGTCGGGCACAAGCTCCGCGGCCGCACCGGCAAGTGGATCCTTCGGCGCGCCGTCGCCAGCCTGCTCCCGCCCGAAGTGCTCGCGCGCAGCAAGACCGGCTTCGGCGTGCCGCTCCGGACCTGGCTACACCGCGAGCTCGCACCACTCGTCGGAGACGTGCTGTCGCGCTCGAGCCTGTCGCGCCGGGGCCTGTTCGATCCCACCGCCGTCCAGGGTCTCCTGGAGGCCGACCGCAGCGGCCGCATCGATGCCGCCTACCCCATTCTCGCGCTGGTCTGCGTCGAGCTGTGGTGCCGGGCCTTCCTCGAGCGCGGCGACGCACCGCGTTCGACGGAGCATGCGGCGATCCGCTGACTGCCGAGAGCGTGCTCGCCTCGCCTTGGAGCCGACCGCATGAGTCCGCGCCGCTTCGTGCTGCTCGATCGCGACGGCACGCTGATCGTCGAGAAGCCCTACCTTTCCGATCCCGACCAGATCGAGCTGATCGGAGGCGCGGCGGACGGCCTGCGCCGGCTGGCCGCCCGCGGTATCGGCCTCGTGGTCGTCACCAACCAGAGTGGAATCGCGCGCGGCTGCTTCGACGCCACGAGACTCGCTGAGATCCACGAGCGTCTGGTCTCCCGGCTGCGTGCGGAGGGCGTCGCGCTCGATGGGATCTTCGTCTGTCCCCACCATCCGGACGAGCACTGCGCCTGCCGCAAGCCGCGCACGGGTCTGGCCCTGCGCGCGGCCGCGGAGCTCGGCTTCGAGCCCGCCCACGCGTTCGTGATCGGCGATAGGGCGAGCGACGTCGCGCTCGGCCGGGCGCTCGGCGCCACGACGCTGCTCGTGCGCACGGGCCACGGCGCCGCCACGCTCGCTCGCGGCGAGGCACAGCCCGATCACGTCGTCGCGGACCTGCAGGAAGCGGCGGAGCGCATCGACTCGCTGCTCACAGAACCCGCAGCAGCACGTCGGTGATCCGGCCGGCGGCGCGGCCATCCCAGCCCGGCGGCAGCCGGCCGGGCGGCCCGCCCCCCTCCAACACCTTGCGATAGGCCGCCAGGATCCGTTCCGGGTCGCGCCCGACGAGCTGGTTGGTCCCGATCTCGACCGTGACGGGCCGCTCCGTGTTCTCGCGCAGGGTGAGGCAGGGCACCTGCAGGATGGTCGTCTCCTCCTGGATGCCACCGGAATCCGTGAGCACGAGCCGGGCCGACGACATCAGCTTCAAGAAGTCGAGATAGCCGGCCGGGTCGATCATCTGCAATCCGGGAAGTCGCGCGAGCCGGCTCTCGAGGCCGAACGCTCGCAGCTTCTCGCGCGTGCGGGGGTGCGCGGGGAACACCAGCGGCATGTCGCGCGCCACGACTTCGAGCGCGCTGAGGATGCCAGCGAGCGTCTCCGGGTCGTCGACGTTCGAGGGCCGGTGAAGGGTGAGGACGGCATAGCCCGCGGGCTCGAGCCCGAGTTCGCGCAGGATCCCGGACGCTTCGGCGCGCGCACGGTGCTTCATCAGCGTGTCGATCATGACGTTGCCGACCAGATGGATCTTCTCGTCGGCGACGCCCTCGCGCTTCAGGTTCCGCGGACCGCTCGCCTCGGTGCAGAAGAGCACGTCGCTGATCGCGTCCGTGAGAATTCGATTGATCTCTTCGGGCATGCTGCGGTCGAAGCTGCGCAGCCCGGCTTCGACGTGCACCAGCGCGACGCCCAGCTTCACGGCGACGAGGCCGCAGGCGATCGTGCTGTTCACGTCGCCCACCACGAGCACGGCGTCCGGCCGGTGCTCGAGCAGCACGGGCTCGAAGCCCTTCATGATCTCGGCCGTCTGCACGGCGTGCGAGCCGCTGCCGACGCCTAGATTCAAATCGGGCTCCGGAATCCCGAGCTGCCGGAAGAAGAGGTCGCTCATGTTCGCGTCGTAGTGCTGCCCGGTGTGCACGAGCAGGGCCTCGATGCCCGGGCGCGCCGCAAAGGCCTCCATCAGCGGGGCGACCTTCATCAGGTTCGGACGCGCGCCCACCACGTTCACGATCTTCACGGGCGCCCCTCCGCCGCCACCACGCCGCGGATCAGCTCGGCGTACTCGCGTGCGAGCTCGGAGTAGTCGAAGGCCGCGGCGATGCGCTCGTAGCCCGCGCGCCCGAGGCTGCGCGCGAGCTCGCGATCCGCCTCGAGGCGCAGCACGGCTTCGACCAGCTGCTCGGCGTTCTCGGGTTCGATGCAGATCCCGGCTCCGGCCTTGGATACGACCTCGGCCGCGAAGCCCTCGACGCCGAGCACGATCGGCTTTGCCATCGCCGCGGCCTCGAATATTTTCGAGGGCATCACGCTGCGGAACAGCGGCCGGCGCGCGAGGTGGACCAGGCAGGCGTCGCTCGCGGCGAGCACGCGGGGCATCTCGGTCTTGGGCAGCCGGCCCGTGAAGACGACGCGGTCGAGTCCGGCCTCGCGCGCCTCTCGCTCGAGCTCTTCGCGCACCGCGCCGTCGCCCACGAGCAGGAACACCACGTCGCGGCGCCCCATGGCGCGCAGCTTCTCCGCCGCGCGCAGCACGACCGCGAGGCCACAGCCCATGCCGATGGTGCCGACGTACGAGCACAGGAACTCGCCGTGCGGCACAAAGCGCGCGCGCAGCTCCGAGGCGTCTGCGGCAGGATCGAACATGCCGCGATCTACTCCGTTGGGGATCACCGAGATGCGCTCGGCCGGAACGCCGCGCGCCTCGAGCTGCTGCTGATAGCCGCGACCCACCGTGACGATGCGCGTCGCGGCCGCGTACATCCGCTGCTCGAGCCAGCCGAGGAAGCGCAGCAGCCAGGAGCTTCGCATCGCGCCCACCGCCGCGATCGACTCGGGCCACAGGTCGCGCACCTCGAGCACGAACGGCACCCGGCGCAGGCGGCTCACGAAGACCCCCGCCCAGCCGCAGAAGAACTGCGGCGAGGTGGCGATCACCAGATCCGGGCGCCGCGCGCCGAGCCCCGCGAGCGTGGCCATCGCAAAAAAGGACAGGTAGTTCAGGATTCGGCGCACGGTCCCCTTGTTGGGCGCCAGGTAGGTCCAGACGCGCAGCGTCTCGATCCCCTCGACGATCTCGCGCGATCGCCAACGATTGCGGTAGCCGGGGTAGACGACGCCGCTCGGCACGTTCGGCACGCCGGTCACGACCTGGACCTCGAAGCCGAGCTTCACGAAGCGGCGGCTCATCTCGTAGACGCGCGTCGCCGGTGCGTTGCCTTCCGGATGGAAGTAGTGCGTCAGAAACAGGATGCGCATCATCGCGTCCGGCGGAGGACGCCCTCGCAGGGACGATCGAGCTTCACCACGGAACCTTCTCGCCGGAGACGTCGGCCCCAGAAACCAGATCGTACCCGATCTCTTCCGCCGTATTGGCGATGCAGAAGCCGAAAGCGAGGCGCTCCCCCACCGCCTCGAAGCGCAGCGCCGTGCGCTCGCGCCGGACGCCGAACTCGGGACAATAGGTCGACGACTCGAGCGCGAGCTCGCCCGGGCCGGCGAAGCGGACCTGGAAGACGCCGCCCGGGTGCCGGATCCGCGCGGCGGGCCCCACGAGCTCTTCCACGACGCAGTCCGGATGCAGGTGCAGGCGAGAGCGCGCCGTCACGCTGCGGGCGCTCGTGATCTCGTCCTTCACGAGCAGCACGCCGCGCTCGTGCCAGGCGAAGCGACGCTGGTGGCGGGGGCGGCCCGCGAGCCTGTGGTAGCCGTCGTGCCAGGCCGCGAGACGAAAGCCGTCGGCCCGCGCCTCGAAGCGCACGTCGCGGGGTCGCGCGCGCCGCGCGACCCGAAACACCGACCAGAATTCGCACTGACTCTGGCCGTCGATCTCGACCGTATTGTGCGCGTGCGTCGAGCGGCACCAGGCGCGCAGCGGATCGTCTTCGTAGCCGTGGACACCGGAGTCGGTGATGACGCGCCGCCCGGCGAACGAGAGCTCGAACGACAGCAGATCGCCGTGGCCGTGGCCGGGTTGGTAGTCGGGTCCGATCGGACCGGCGTCGCACACGACGTAGGCCCCGTCGCGGCCCCGCGCGCCGAAGTATCCCGTGCTCGCGAGCGCAAAGCGCGCGGAGACCGGCGTCGACCCCGACGCCGGCCGCCCCATGACGCGTTCGTGAGCTTTGATCAGCGCCTGCGGCGCCGGATAGACGCCGAAGGCGCTGTCGTTGAACAAGGCGATCTCGCCGTCCGGGTGACGCAGCTCCGAGGCCGCGCGCAGCAGCCCCGTGAGCGGCCCAGCGACCAGCGGCGCGAGCGCGTCCGCGTCGGCGTCGAGCAGCGTGAGCAGCAGCCAGGCGACCCGCAGCTGGTACATCGGCGAGCGCTCGACGTGACCCCCGTCGTCGAGCACCTGCTCCGGCAGCTCGGACTCGAGCACGCCACGCCCGCTGCGCTCCCAGCGCCCGGCACTTTCGCCCTCGAAGCAGCGCCCGGCCAGCAGCAGCGCAGCGCCGTTCTCGAGCAGATGGTTGCCGAGCAGGTGCGTTTCCAGATGTCGCGCGAGCCACTCGGCCTGAAGAAAGATCGAACTCCAGAGCGCGTCGCGAATGGCGACGTCGGCCAGGGTGCGCGCCCGATGCTCGCCGAAGAAGAACGCGCACCAGTTCACGAGCCGGAGCGACGTCGGATACGGCTCCCAGCCCGTCTGGGCGGGCGCGAGGACGTGCCGCTCGATCCAATCGAGCGCGACGACGCGGGCCGCGTCCCAGCCGAGATCCCAGATATACTCGAAATAGTGTAAGTTGTATTGCCACAGCCGGGGCAGCTCGAGCGCATTCCAGCGCGGCGGGAAGCCGACCGGCTCGCGGCGATTCAGGAACGTAAACTCGCCGGCGAGCAGATCGGCGCGAGCCTGGGCGCGTGCGGAGGGCGACAGGAACGGAG